>Ga0114951_10000076_pt1 | contig 129841 bp, 134 predicted proteins | sample AM7aDNAmetaG_FD_88677 | JGI IMG/M metagenome (GOLD analysis project Ga0114951, IMG submission 88677) | Freshwater microbial communities from Finland to study Microbial Dark Matter (Phase II) - AM7a DNA metaG | ecosystem: Environmental > Aquatic > Freshwater > Lake | place: Finland: Lake... | reverse complement strand
AAAGAAAATTGGATTCGCAGGGCAAACACCGCGCTTGACCTTGTCCTGAAATTCCTTGATGAGCACAAGGTAGATTACCCCGGATTCGATCCTCAGGATGCAGACCTGTTTATCCGGGGCACCATTGAGTTCAACAGTGAGGTGGATATACGCGAGAGCAGACGGGTTTTCGTAAGCCTCAAACCGATCATCCGCTCTGTGGAAAAAAAATATATCCGTCCTACACTTTCTGCGGAATTGTTCGGTGAGCTTAAAAATGCCTGGAAATCCAATGATGAATTGACTACGGCACAATTGGTTCTGCTGGACTTGATCCGCCCTGCTTTGGCACATCTTACCATGGCCAGGGCACTGATCGAGATTTCAATTGATGTTCTGGATTGGGGCATTTTCGATACTGCCGGCAACACGTTTGCCAACGTATCTTCAAAGCAGGCTTCCAACAAAGATCGAATTTCCATCATGGCTGAAGCCAATCAAAGAGATGGAGAATCCGAATTGAAAGCCCTGCAGCAGTATCTTGATGAAACCGCCAGTGAAGATGTTTACCCTGCCTATTTTCATTCAACCCGGTACGCCGGAAAAGTGATAGCAGAAACCCGCAACGAATTCATAAACAAATCCGATAACTCATTCTTTCTTGCATGAAGCCAATTGATTTTATCCTCCAGGATGTCTTTGACATCATCAAAATCATTGCAATTCCGGTCATCGGGTTTTTCCTGTACCAGTTTTACATGAGTGTGATTGCCCTGAAAAAATCTGTCGATAAGCTCATCGTCCAGATGCAATGCAGGGAAACCTATTGCACCGAAAAGCATAAAGAAATTGGCGAACACCTGTGTCGGCAGGATACCGGGATTGATGAAATGAAAGCCACCCTGGGCGATCATGGCGAAAGAATTTCCAAAGTCGAAGGTCAACTTTTAAAATAGAAAATTATGAAAGAGAGAATTTTTAAGAATTGGAAAACTACTCTGACAGGCATTCTCATGCTGGCCGGTGGCTTAGGGCTGGTCGGAATCGGCAAGGCAACATTGAGTGAATACGTGGTATTTACCCCGGTTTGCCTTGCACTGATCTTTGTTAAAGACCCTTCATTTAAAAAGTAAAATGGCAAAGCTCGAATTATTTGCCCCGAAGATCCTTCGGTTCGAAGGCGGGTTTGTCAATGATCCCAAAGACAAGGGAGGAGCCACCAACATGGGTGTTACTCTTGCTACCTGGCGAATGGTCGGTTATGATAAAGACGGTGATGGTGACATTGACGCTGAAGATATCAAACTCCTTTCCAAGGCAGATGCGGTGAAAGTACTGAGGTTGAATTACTGGAACCGATGGAAAGGTGATCAGATTTCCAACCAGAGTATTGCCGAAATTCTGGTTGACTGGGTCTGGGGCAGCGGAAAATGGGGCATTGTCATTCCGCAACGGTTGATGAAAGTTCCTGATGATGGTATCGTAGGAACTGCTACTCTGTTTGCCGTTAACAACGTCAACCAGCGCGGACTTCATGCGGCCATATTCCAGGCAAGAAAGGTCTTTATTGAAGAACTGGTAAAAAATCATCCTGACCAGCTCAAATTCTTCAACGGATGGATGAACCGATTGAACAATTTTAAATTCATAGCATGATAAAACCGGGTTTTCTGATCCTGCTTCTGGCCGCATTGATGTCCGGCTGTATTACTGAAAAAAGGTGTTCTGAAAGATATCCTGCCTCCGAACGATCGACTGTCTTTATCCAACACGATACTGTTACTTCCGTGAAAGATTCCCTGATCCCGCTGCCGGCTGACAGCGGCTTGATCAAAGCGCTGTTGGAATGCCAGGACGGGAAAGTGGTTGTGAAAGAGATTCTATCCATAAAACCGGGAAATCGGGTTATTCCGTTCTTTTCGGTTCAGAATAATGTTCTGACCACCGGCGCAAAGATCGACAGCAGCTCGATCTATTTTTCCTGGAAAGAAACGCACATCCGGGAATCCAGGATTGAATCAAAGACAATTGAAAAGCCGGTGTATAAAGTCACCGGTTTTCAGAACTTCCTGATTTGGTCTGGAGGAATTGCGTGGGCGATCATTGTCATTCTGGTTGCAATTAGCCTCATCCGTTTCTATCTTAAAAGGAAATTGCTGCCATGAACCAGGTTGAGATAGATGGTAGAACATACTTCATGCCTTCTGATTGGAATGAGCTGACCAGAAAACATGTATTGTTTATCAGCCGTCTGTTTCAGGGACAACTCACCATGATGGATTTTAAGCTCAGGGTGCTTTTAAAGTTCCTTTCTCTCAAACAGAAGGTTCTCAAACGAATCCATCATGATGACGCATATTTCCTTTGTGAAAGTTTCGATTTCCTATTCAAAGAGGTCTCCTTGACCAAAAATCTTCTCCCTGTCTTACGAACCGGCAGAAGAAAATACTTTGGTCCGGAGGATGCCATGATGAACTGCACCTTTGGGGAATTCACAATGGCCAATTCCCTGCTTGATTCCTTTTCAAAAACCAAGGAGCAAAAGTATCTCGATGAAATGGTGGCTGTTTTTTACCGGCCAAGGAAATGGTTTTGGTTCATCCGGAAAGCCTATTCCGACAATCAGGACCCCCGGAAAAAGTTTGTCAACCGATCGTTGAAACGCCGTTGCCAAAGAATTGCCACACTGGATTATGAAGTCAAGTATTCCATTTTCCTGTTCTTTTCTGGTGTGTTGAATTCGTTGCCATTGTTATACCCTTATGTATATGAACAGCAAGGTGGCACGGGAAGTGAAGATAATGGGTGGGCTTCGCTGATCATTTCCCTTGCCGATGGCAAGACTGATGATAAAAGTCTCGAAACCGTAATGAATTCAAACCTTTACAACGTGTTCATCGGGCTAAACAAGAAAGCAAAAGAGTATCACGAGTACATGCATAAGATCGATTCCTATGACCGACATTAACAGCTATGTTGAGTATTTCCGCACACTTGCCACGGAGCACAAGGAGATCAATGATTTCTACATGATGGATATCAATGAACCGCTGGCTGCCCTAAGGTCAAACATCAAATATCCTGCTCTGATACTGACCAGTCTTTCCGGCAATTTTGAGGCATCGAATCTGGATAACATCCTGGATTCGATCAATGCAGGGTTCCTGATCATCGGCCACCTCGATCAGGTTGATGATTTTTCCGGTGAAATTTTGATTCTCTCAAAAATGAAGCAGATCGGGACAGATATAATTGCAAAGATGCTGCATGACCGCATGAAGTGTGAACTACTTACACTGAAAGCCATTCCGGGCTTCAATTTCAATTCTGTAAGCTATGAAATGCTGGGGCCGGTGTTTGATAATGATTATGGAGTGATGTATTCTTTCAAACTGCTGGATTGTCTTGACTTGGCATATGATTCTTCCATGTGGGTCTTGAGTTTGCAATCCTAAATTCTCACTTAACTGGTTTCCTTTTTTTGTATAATTTATAATCACTTTTTATTTGAATCATTTGCCTCCGCCAGCGCCCGTTCATCTTCTTGTTCATTCTGTGTTATATTTCCCAAAATAATTAACCTAAAACTTAGCCTCTAATAACATGAGATAATAAGAATATTGCCATTGTGGCTTTTTGCTATCATCAACTTCAAAACATGTTCACACTCACAATATTCCAAAAAACCACCCTGAGTCAGACGATCGTCCGGATAATTGGGGGCTACTCCTCTCCGAACCGGATTATCCATTCGGTTTGACAATGAACTTTAATTCTTTGTTTCCATACTGGTATTGTAATCATGGTTTCCGAAATATTTTTACCTTTGGGATAAGAAATTTGAAATTTTCCAAATTATTAAGTCTTGATGTTTCTTACAAACTATACTAATGTTTGTTTTAGTACGATATTTAAGTTCCAGCCTGTGTTTTTTTATTATTCTGTGTTTTTTATGGCGCTGTCAATCACACCATACGGATCAGGAAATCAATCAAACTGCCAAACAATTACTGCTTGCCGATTCTATTAACTATTTTAATCCGAGGGCTGCTGATTCCATATATCGACTGGTAATCATCGACAGTGCTAAAATCAGCCTGAATGATTTTGTAAAAGCCTTATTGGGATTATCCTCTGTATATAGTAACAGAAGTGCATTTGATTCAGCTACAACCTTTGTGAACAAGGCTTTTGAAATTGCGGAATCCTTGAATGATACCACCCTGATCATGTCGTGCCTGTTGGAAAAGGGAAATTTAACGCTGAACCTTGGGGATCATTCACAATCGGAACAGTGCTATAAAAGGGGTTTGGTGCTGGCTAAACTGAAGAAAAGTTCAGATTTTCAGAACAGGTTTTTTCTAGGACTTGGCAATGAACAGCTTGACAGGGGAGATTATCCCGGCGCTGGAAAAACCTTTACGGAGGCTATTAAGTTTGCTGAAAAGAACGGGGATGAAAAAAATGTCGCCCTTGGCATGGAAAATTTGGCGATCACCCTTAAATTTTCTGGTGAAATCCGTGAAGCGATCAAATACAATAAACAGGCTCTTCAAATAAGAAAAAAACTGAATCTATTGCGCGATTATGCATCGGGTCTTCAAAATCTTGGTATCCTATATCGGAATTTGGAACTAAATGATTCGGCACTGATTTGTTACCGACAGGCTTATACCATTTTTCTCGAACTTAATGACTCATTGAGTATTGTAAGGGTGAGATACAATATCGGAGTGATCCTTAAAAACCAGAAAAAATTCCGGGAAGCTGAAGATGAGATGAAAAGCATTCTGCAATTCTGCCAGCAAAGAAACATCATTGAAGGGCAAGTCTACAGCTTATCAACACTTGCATCCATTTATGACCAAACAAACCGTACTGAAGATGGATTGATAGCCATCGACAGTGCGATCATCAAGGCAAAACGGATTCGTCTTTATGCGAATCTTTCAATCCTTTACGACCGTCAGCATGAAATTCTGGCTAATCTGGGGCGTTATAAGGAGGCCTATATGGCTGCATTGGAATCGCGTGATCTATCTGATAGCTTGCTTTCAATTGACAAGCAAAAGGAGATTACAACTCTTAAAGCACGTTTTGAAACAGAACGCAAGGAGGCTGAAAATGGAATGCTAAAAAAGGATCTTGAGATTCAAAAATCCAGGATTTGGCTTCTTTGGATAGGGCTTATGCTGGCATCACTGACATTTACCCTTTTGATTACTTTATTGTATTTCAGGCATCGGCGGGTAAAACATCAAAAACAATTGGCCGAGGAGAAATCCTTACGAATGGAACTGGAACAGAAAAACAGGGAGATTGAACTTGGGAAAATTCAGGTTGAAACCCAGTTAAAAGAACAGGAACTGGTTTTTCAGGCCTTGGTGCGGGCCGATCTGACAAATATGAACCGGTCAGTCAGAGAAAAACTCGTTCCATTTAAATTCAAATTGCCGGCGAAAAAGGATCAGGAGCATTTTGAACAGGTATTGAACAATCTGACGCATGAAGCAGCCAAAGATCCCATGGCCGAATTTGAGATCACATTTAAACAACTTCATGGCTCATTTTATGAGAAGCTTCTGAATCGTTGCCCCGAATTATCAAAAACAGAGCTACAGGTTTGTGCCCTCATCCGGTTGAATCTTTCTACCAAAGATATCGCAAACCTGATCAATCTGGCAGTTGCCTCAGTTGATACGACCCGTCATCACATACGTAAGAAATTAAAACTGGACCAGAGTGAGAATTTATCTACTTTCCTGATCACTATCTGAACCTTTTCAGCACCTGTATTTTTTCTGTATTGAAAGATTCAACTAACTGAATGTCATGTTGATGACTTCATAAATGGAGAAAGGTTTACCGTGCTCAATATGTATCCATGGTGTTTATCTAATTGTAACACTGGCATCTATGTGAACAGATCAAGATTTTACTCAGATTTTTCCGGGTATCATTTTGTCATTTCCCTGATTTACCGTGTTACATTTGTGCCAGGTCAAAAAATGGCCCGGAATCATGATTTCAAAAAATACGCATTCCATCCTTGTTGCACTCAGTGAAACGACTCCCCATGCAGATATTATAAACTCACTGCGAGCCAGCAAGTATAATCTTCTCGAACCAAAAACAGGCGGGGATATCATTCAAGCACTTTACGAACATCCGGAGATTGATTTGATCCTGATAACCATCGATTTTTCAGGCATGAACGGAATTGAGACCATCCTTGCAATAAGAGAACAGGATATAAAACTTCCGATCATCCTGCTTTTTAACCATGTAACCATTGAATCGGTAAGGCTCGCTTTACAAATCGGATGCAATGAGGTGCTGCAAAGCCCGGTAAGTAATGAATCGCTGGAAGCTGTAATTTTGAAATATTTGAAAAATTAAACATCTGCGCATGGTGCTTATCAACCTAAGCCACAATTAATCAACATGAAAATAAAATCGATTCTCCTGCTGCTGTTGCTCCTTCCACTTTTGTGGATTTTATCACAGAATCTTAATGCCCAGGATGAAAAAAAAGAGGGAGAGATGAGGGAACTTGCCAAACAATCGCAAAACCCGGTGGCCAACATGTATCAGCTGCCTCTTGGGTATTTGGGAAATTTCAATTCCGGGGTAACCGAATCCTATATTTCCACCCTGTCATTAAAACCTGTGATCCCGATTACGCTTTCTAAAAAACTCCTGCTTATTTTCAGAACACTCGTTCCGGTTACTTTTATGCCTTCGCCCATAAACAAAACAGGATTAAGCGACATTCAATTTCAGGTTTACCTCTCTCCAGTCAGCAAATCGAAGTTTATCTGGGGAGTGGGCCCTGTCATGTCGGTTCCATCCGGCATTCCATCAAACATGTGTTCAGGTAAATGGACTGCGGGACCGGCAGTTGTAGGAATTTTCATGCTAAAACATTGGGTGATTGGTGTTTTAGCCACACAACGCTGGACGTTTGCAGGCAATGGTTCTATGCCTGATATCAACCAGTTGTACATTGATGCCTTCGCCAATTACAATTTCAAACATGGATGGGCATTGGGATATACACCTGAAATCTATGTAAACTGGAACCAACCGAAAGATGGATGGAATCTGCCTGTAGGTTTGAATGTTTCAAAAGTCTTTAAGATTGGGAAACAGCCGATGTCGGCCAATTTCGCTTATTACTACAATGTCATCCGACCCGCCGATTACCCTGATATGTATATCAAGGCCGGGTTGACTTTTCTATTCCCTAAAAAGTAATCACTCAACAAAAAAACGACCATGAAAAAAACCAATTTCTATTTATTCCTATTTCTGATTCTGCTATCAGGTTCAGGTCTTTCTGCTCAAACAATCAACCCCAATCAATACCCTTCCTCGGATAATAAAGAATGGGGACAGTTGTTGTGGAACATGAAACTGGCTGACCAGGATATTTCTGATTTTACAAATTATCAAAAGGTGGATGACCAGGGCATAAGCGCCTGCCGCTATACCGTTGCCTTTTCAGCCTACTTCCTGGCCATTGAACAGTACCATAAATTTCCTGCTTGGCGTGAAGCTTTACAGCCTGCCTTTGATAAACTGATCCAACGCATGTTGCAGAAGCAGATCTGGGGTTACTGGTCGCACGAAAGCCAGGGTATTACCAAGTTTGAACCCAACATGGACCGGCCTTATTCCCGCAACGATGACCCGGTATCTCTTGGAAACATCATGTATTCTGGACATCTCGGGATGATGATCAACCTTTATGAAATGCTGTATCATGACATGAAATGGGACCAACCCGGGTCAATCGTCTTTCAAATCAATGACAATGAAAAGTTTGTCTATGATAATAAAAACCTGCAAAAAGTGATGTTCGATCAGATGATGACCAATCCGGTTCCCGGCATCGAATGTGAACGCAATGCGGTTTTTCCGGCCTGCAACACCCACCCAATTATCAGTTTCATGTTGTATGACCAGTTGCACAACAGCCGTTATTATCAGGCGGCCCATTTGCCCTTTGATTCTTGGTTTGAGAAGGTGTTCATCAATCCGAAAACCAAGGACCTTGCATCGTTTTATCTCATTAAGCAGGGGTGGGCGTTTTCGGGTTGGAATCCCAGATACGGCAACAAAATGGATCCTGTGATGGAAGGAATGGTGCAAAAGGGGATTGATTTCAATTCGGGAGGAAATGATGGGTGGATCGGAACCTTCATGCATGCATGGAATCCAAAACTTGTAGAAAACCTCTATCCATTCCTGAAAAAGAAACACTATAAGATGGATAAAGGCATTGCAACCCTTACAAAAGATGTAGTGGCCCCTGACGCTTATTACGCTTTTTTCGCGACACTGGCGGCAGAGATTGGAGATGAAGCGGCCAGAAAAGGTTTGCTTAAGACTGTTGATAGCATCTATTCACCAGTTTGGATTGACGGAACTTATCACTACCCCTTTATGGATAACGTTCCCACAGTGAACCTGGCGGCAGCCGATGGCGATAAGAAATCAGCAGCCCCGCCAGTCACACCCGTTCCAATATCAGCAGACAATCAAAAAAGCGTTCCTGCTTGCTGCCGCTCAACCCTGGTCGAGGGCCATGGCGATGCCACCAACATGAAAAGCTTTCCGTCACACTCCGATCTGGCCGACCGGTTGATCGGCATGGCCAGGGCATTACCAGCCAATGGCTTTTATACTATGGTAAACCAACCTTTCGATGACAAGTATTACACTGAACCTGGCATTACCGGGGTGGATATTAAAAATGTCATCCTTAAACGGGCAATTTATGACAGGGTTAACAAGGCACTTATCGTGTCAACCTTTGGGAAGAATGAAGGAGGGAATACATCTTTTAAAGTCATCAACCTGGATCCGGCGAAAACATATGCCGTCACCATCGATAAAGTTCCACAAAAAGATATTGTGAAACAGATGGCCATTGAAATACCTATGGAAACCACAAAAGCACACGACATCATCATCTATGAAAAATAATGTGTATTCATTCTCAAATCCTCAAATCTTCAAATCCTATGAAAAAAACAACCATTATCTTCTGTTTATTGGCCGTGATTGGCCTGGTAATCAATGTGGGCTGCACAATGAAGCCCAAAATGACCAAAGAACAAGCTCAGCAAAAAATCACAGAACTTCAAACCAAACTGGCTTTGATCAACGATCAATGGTACGACATTTATGAAACCGGATTGGTTGACAGTGCCGGAGTGGCTGCAAAAAAGATTGAAGAAGCACAGACTGAACTGGCTTCGGGGGAACTTGCAAAGGCATCGGAACTACTCATCAGGGCAGATACCCTGCTTAACCAGTACTCCAAGACAAACCTCCCCGTTTTTACTCCGGAAACACCCCTGAAAAACTTTCAGGATCTTGGAAAAATCCGTAAAGCAACACTTGACGACATTGGTCAACTCGAGATGGCAGGGGTCCCCAGGTGGAACTATTGGTTCAACTTTTCAGGAAAAGGAGACGATGGGAAGCAATATGCTGCCTATGCCTGTGTGAATTATCATGGTACCGGGGCTTTGGTGCAGGGAGTGATGTTTGTTTTAAGCATGGAAGATAACGGCACCAAACTGATGGATGGCTCGCTGAAGGTCATTCCAACACGCAAACAGGAAAAAGACAGGTTGGTATTTACCGCCAAGGAAGGGGGGAAATCCATGGTTTATTCAATTTACAAAGAAAAGGTCATTATTGATTATAAATCACCGGAATACAGCGTTAACCTAGAGCTTTCCACTTTGTATTCGTTCTGGTATAACAAAGGCATCCAGCCGGTTGATGTTTTGCCGAATACCCCTTCAGCAGGTTTTGAACAACCCGGGCTGGCACAAGGAACCATTACCATGGGAGGAAAAACCATTAAGGTAACCGGTGGCGGCGAACTGGAAAACTATTTCTGCGGCGGCAAAGGCGGGGCAGATTACCGCACTTCGCTGATCAAATACGGCAACGAATGGTGGGTTCCCTTCAGCACCGATCAGATTTCGGGGATCTTTGTGGTGACCGGACCCTATAAAGATGCCGGTCTTTATGTCAATGGGAAATACATCATCCCTTCGGAATATAAGATACTACAGGGCGAACCGAATAAAACCTTCACCATTTCAGCCAAAACTTCAGAAGGCGACCTGGAAATCACCTGCAACCTTTGGGGAATGAATCCAAAACTTTATGAATGCTGGGGAAGTGTTGACGGAACCTTCAAGGGGCAAAAACTCACCAATGGAAATTGCTGGCTTGAGCATGTTCCACAGGGGGGAGCCAATGAAGCTTCGGATAAATCTCCAAGAAAAGCAAAACCAACAAATTAATAAATCAAAAATGATCAACAATGGAATTTTTTCCATTCAGATCACTAAACAACCAATTATGAAAACAAGGAACATCTATTTCACTCTTTTGGCAGTCGTGGCTGCCTTTGTAATCACCTCCTGCTCTTCACCGATAACCTTGACAAGCTGGAAAAACCCTGCCGACAACTCAAAGATTTCGAAAGTAGTGGTGATGCCCCTGTTCGACAAGCTTGAATACATGAAACCATTTGAACAATCAATGGATGCCTATTTTATCACTCAGGGGCTGAAGGCGCTTGGATCGCTTGATATACTCAACCCAAATATTAAATATTCGGTTTCTGATATTAAAAAGAGGTGCGACAGTCTGGGCGCTGATGCCATTCTGGTATTCGTTTATAAGGGGACTGACAAATCTGAAAGTTACGTTCCCCCAACCACTTATACAACCGGCGGGTTTGGCGGTTCGTGGGGTGGCGGATACTGGGGCGGAGGTTCCTGGGGCGGATATGGCGGCGGATTTTATGGAGGGGCAGCGGGCTTCGATGCAGGCAGTACCGTAACGACCGGAGGCTACTGGACTACTACTTCTGTGGTAAACCTGAAAGCAAGTCTATACACCAGGTCTTCGAACGATGCCATCTGGACCGGTGACATTACGGTAACCGACCCGAACTATGTGGACCAGTCAGCCACTGAGATTGCACAGGATATTTATGCCGATTGGGTGAAATATGATCTGTTGAAATATCCATCGGGGAAAAAGTAACAATAAAAAATGAATCTTATGGTAGTAGCAGGAATTGACATTGGATCCACTACCGGGAAGGCCGTCATCATGATCGATGATAAAATTATCCTGGGAAAAATCATCATGGCCTCCATCAAGCCGGCGCAAACGGCCAGGCTGGCCATCGAGGCAGCCCTTGAAAATGCCGGCCTGACCGCGCAGGATGAGCTTCAGTATATCGTAAGTACCGGTTACGGCCGGCTTAAGGTGGATTTCGGCAATGAGAACATTTCGGAAATATCCTGTCACGCCAAAGGGGCCTTTCATACCGACCCGGAAGTGCGCACCATCATCGACATCGGGGGGCAGGATTGCAAGGCCATATCCCTGTCGGCGAAAGGAGTCGTGTTGGGGTTTGAGATGAACGAGCGTTGTGCGGCGGGAACGGGCCGATTTTTCCAGGTTATGGCCAAGGTTCTGGCCTGTGGCCTGGAGGGGATCGGATCGCCCAGCAACATCAGTCCCACCGCGGCAACCATCTCGAACCAGTGCAGCGTATTTGCCGAATCGGAGATCATCAGCCTGGTGAACAACGATGTGCCGCTGCCTGACATTATTACCGGCATCAACCGTGCAGTTGCCAGCCGCGTGAGCGGTCTGGTTCGCCGGGCCGGGCTGGCCGACAAGGTGGTGATCACCGGCGGCTGCTATGGCAACGAAGGGCTGGTGAACGCACTGGAGCAGGCTCTTGGATTGAAAGTCAACCGGTTGCCGGTCAACCCACAATTCATGGGTGCACTTGGAGCAGCCGTCTTTGCCATGGAAAAGTTCAGAGCAAAAACCACAGAAACACAAATTAACATGGAGGGCGCGAAATGAGATCAGGACTGAAATCGGACATATTTGAAAAGTTTTCAGCCCTTGCCGGCAGCATCAGCAACTCCGAAGTGGAGGGCTGGAAGCAGCAGGGCGGCAAGGTGATCGGGTATACCTGCTCCTTTGTTCCGGAGGAACTCTTCGTGGCGGCCGGCCTGATGCCCTTCCGGATAAGGGCAACAGGAAGCCTGAGCGCGGGCAGAGCCGACGACTATTTTGAAGCGGCCAATATCTGCAGCCTTGTGCGCCATTGCTTCAATAAAATCCTCACCGGTGAATATGAATTCATCGACGGCTGCGTGATCGGCGGTGGGTGCGATGCGAACCGGCACATCCTTGACAACTGGGAAAAGAGTGAGGCGCGCATTCCTTTCCTGCACCGGATCTTTTTTCCGCACAGTTCCGGCATACTGATGGCGCAAAATTTCCGCAACCAACTGGAAAATCTGAAACAATTACTTGAGGAGCATTTCGGGTTGAAGATCACCGATGATAAACTCCGGGATGCCATCGTACTTTGCAACGAGATACGGGATCTTCAGAAAGCCATTTATGCCCTCAGGAAGGTGGATAACCCGCCCATCACAGCCTCCGAAACTATCGCGTTGGTCGTGGCCGGCTATTCCATGCCAAAAGAAGCGTACAAGGCGGATTTGACCCAACTGCTGGAAGAACTGCGCGGCGTAACAGTACCGGAAAACAAAAAAACCGTCAGGCTGATGGTCGTTGGCCCCGGGCACGACGAACCCACCCTGTGCGATATTATTGAGACGATGGGAGGCACCGTGGTCACTGACCTCACCTGCTATGGCGGGAAAACACTCTTTGGCAGCGTGCGTGAAGCAGATCCCGATCCTCTTCAGGCCCTGGCCGATTACCAGGTAATCGACCGTCCGCTCTGTCCTAAGAACCTCGATGCCCATCCCATCATCAACAGGGAGGTCATGGATAAGATTAAAGAGTACCGGGTTGACGGAATCATCGGCCAAAGCTACCTCTGCTGCGAAACCTGGGGCGGCGAACTTTTCGTACTGCAGAAGGAGTTGAAGGAAGCCGGGATTCCCATGCTCCGGATCGAGCGGGAGTACACTTCCGACTCGCTGGGACAAGTGCAAACGCGGGTACAGGCATTCATCGAAACCATATCAGGAGGATTGTTATGATCAATATTTTTTCTCAGTTAATGATGGAAGCCAACAAATCGTTGTACGGGCTTACCATCGATCCGCAGAACGCGTCGAAAGGTCCGGTCGTTTTGGGAAACGGTGACTTTTTTATCGAAATACCAGTGGCCTTTGGCTGCGCCTTTTCCGACCTTACTCTCACCGGGGCCAACGGCACGGCGCTACCGACCGCTGCTGAACTCATAGACAAGGGGATCGAAACGGGTGTAGGAAGCAGGATGTGCAATGCCATCAAGGTGGCCAGCTACTATCTTGAAGCGGGGTTGATCAGCAAACCCGATATGATTATCACCTCCAACTCCTGTTGCGACTCCATGACCACGCTCGGGATCCTGATGAATGGATACAAGCCGTGGGCCGACGTGCCGAAATTTACGATGGATGCTCCGCACAGCTTCGACGAGGAGAGCTACCTGTATTTCGGCCATCAGTTGCGCAATGCTGTTACCTTCATGGAGACGGTGACCGGTCGTAAAATGGACTGGGATCGCCTCCGGGAAGTGTGCGTGGAATCAAACAAGCAGCGACAACTGCTGCTCGAGTTCCAGGAACTGAAGAAAGCGGTGCCTTGTCCGACGGAACCCGACCTGGCACGACAGGGCACGGAATATACCACCTGGACCTCTGACCGTGTGACTCCTACGGTGACCGCATGGCTTGAACAACTGGTCACCGCCACTGAGCAACGTGTGAAAGAGGGAAAGGGGATTGACGGAGTGAATGAGAAGGTGAGGTTCCTCTGGCAGGATCTGGCAGGGAGCTGGGCCTCCGGAACCGTGTTGGCCCGCCTGCAAAAGGAGCTGGGGGCGGTATGCCTCATGGATTATGTGTCGTATGCAACCTGGACTCCGATTGACCTGTCCAGCGAAGAGACCATGTTCACCTCCTTCGGCAAGCGTTTTCTGCTGGAAGATGCCATGAACCGGCAGGCCCTTCACACCGCCGACCTCTTCTGCAACGATATCCTGCAGATCGTAAAAGAGTTTAAATGCGATGCGGTGATTATGCCGGCCCATATCGGCCACAGGGATACCAATTCCAGGATGAAAATCGTACGGGATTTGTGCCGCGAACACGGCATCCCTTGCCTGGTGCTGGGAATGGACATCTGGGACAAGCGCTACATGACCCCCGAGGTGGTTTTCGACCGGATGAAGACTTTCTTTGAGGTATCAGGACTAATTTAAAAACAATTTGATTTAAATTTTAAAAAAACTATTTATGGAAAGTGTAGTCGCATGGTACGATGGTTTGCTTAATAATAAAGAGTTAATGCATGGAATATTAACCTGGCTGGGAACTATTTTCCCGATTTATGTATTTGTAGTAACTTCAAAGTTTACATTTGAATCAATTATTGAAGTAATTATTAAAAATAAGTGGTTACTCCTTAAAGTTTTTCTAATCGTATCTATTGCCACTCCATTGATTACTTCGGGCATCATCGCGATTTTTAACGTTCCGCTGGTGCTTGCCGGGATCATGCTGATTGCTTCGATTGCAGTTGGCGACCCATTTGATTTGGTTGATGCTCACGGCAAAAAAGGAAGTCTTCTGATGGCCTCTGCCATCATGATTATTTTGGTTATATTAATGCCTTTAACAGTTCCTGTATGGATGTGGGTTTTTAGTCAATGGTTCCCGTTGCATCTTTCAGCGACACCGACGAATGTGGTCACTCATGTATCCATCGTTGTATTGGTTCCAGCATTTTTGGGATTGCTGTTCCGCCAGTATTTACCTAAAGTTACCGACATCCTTGAGAAAATATTGAAAAAATATTTTGTAATATCAGCCCTGCTGATCACGGTTTTCTTTATTTCCGGTTCGATCGGTAAAATAATATTTGTATTTGGATTAACCGGCATTATTGCAATGTTTCTAATGATTTCGATCACTCTTATCATGGGATATTACGTTGCAAAAGGTTTGGATCGAAAGGAACGTATTAGTATTTCGCTTGCTTGCTCACTGGGTAATATGGCGGCAGTTTTATTTATTGCTCGTTTGGCTTATCCCGAATTAGATAAAAGTTTTGATTTTCTGGTTACGGTTTTTGGATGGGTTGTTTTGCGATGGCTCATTATCTATTGCTGGTTTTTCTTCATGAAATATCGTGTTAAAAAGGAAGGTGAAACCTTGGAAGAAGATAAAATTTAAGCCCTCTAGAGCTCCTAATATTTTGAATTATGGATGTTTATGATATTTATATAGAAAAGTGTACTGCCAAAATTGATGACATGTATGCGAAAGGTAGGAGAATTAAATTCACTCAACTCCCTTCGTCAGTATCGGAAATAAGAAAAGATATTTGTATTAAAGTAGGTGAAAAGGAAAGCAGTGGTGTAATTTTAAGGGAAGATACATTTATTGAGCTTGGAAATCCTGAAATGGGCTCCTGTTCAATATTGCTTTATACAGATAAACCTGCAATGTTAAATGATGGCAGGATCACTTTAATAGGACCGGATATCAATGATTCGGGAGTGAATAATCTTTCGTTCGATGAAATTGTAATCATCGGTAGTTTGCATGGTAACGATATGGATATTGTAGAATTAGAATCTTTATGCAGGAATAAAAACGCGACTCAAAGCTTCCCTTTCGGGCAAATAATCATGCTTGGAGGGAAAGAATTAACCGAAAAAGATTTTGAATCTTTACGTGAAACATTGATAATAGGTGATCAGATTGAAGGCTATAGGGTAAGGAGTTTTTCTGAGAATATCTGGAGTCGGGTTAGTAAGCAAGCTGTTGCTAAAGGATTTAATTTTGAAACATTAGGTAAAGCATTGATGATTATTTTTAAAACTGCTCATCCTAAAATAGAATCCATGGAAGTGGGATTTGTTACAACAAATAAAGACGACATCTCTATTCTAAAAGAATATTCTAAACAGATTCTAAAAACTTCTAAGGAGATTGTAAAAGAAAACTGGAAAATTAAAGGGTATGATATTGAGTGTTCTTCCGACTGCAATACCTGCGATGATAAGCCGGTTTGCGATGATATCCGGGAGGTGTTGAAAGATAAAATGAAGAAAAACAGCACTAAAAACGGATAACCCGAAATGACTACATCAGTTATTGATCATGATAAATTTATAACACACAAACCAATAATCTCGGTTTGTGGTAAAGGAGGAGTTGGAAAAACTGTATTTTCGGCGCTTTTAGGACGTGTTATTGTTGAAAATGGTTTAAAACCTTTACTTTTAGTTGATGCCGATCCTGTTGGGGGACTTGTTTCAGCTATTGGCGAAAAAGCGGTTAAAACACTTTCGGGCGTCAGAGATATGTTTATTGAAGAAACAAGAAAAGGTGGAAGAGTCAGCTCCAGACTGATTGCCGACCAGCTTGATTATTTTATTCTGAATGCACTTGTTGAACATCATGATTATTCATTTTTGGCAATGGGGCATACGAACGAAAAAGGATGTTTCTGCTCTGCAAATAAATTGTTACGCAGTGCCATGGATGAAATTATTTCAGCTTTTGCATTTGTCCTTATTGATGCTGAGGCCGGTATTGAGCAAATCAACCGGGATGTTACCTGCAATGTGAATAGGATTATTGTTGTGTTAGATGCTTCTCAAAGAAGCGTAGACACGCTTAATGCTATTTCAAACATGGTTGATAGTTCAATAATTACTGTGGTTGCTAACAGAGTTTTACCTGATAAATTATTAAATATTACTAAAAATATCGAAATTGCAGGTGTTATTCCCGAAAATGAAACATTAAAACAATTTGACCGCGATGGATGGTCGCTTTGGAAACTACCATCAGATAATGAAGCATTGATGGCTGTTAGAAAAATTGCAGAAACAACAGGATTGATATAATTGATTTAGAACAAATTAAGTTAAATATATAAAAATAGGAGAAAAAATTATGTGCGAACACGATCACGACGACGATTTTCAAATTCTGGCAGACGAATTAAAACACCTGCATGAACATTTGGAGAAAACTTCACTTGAGCAACTTGAAGTATTAAATAAGATATCGGAACAAATGAACTCGATCATTAAGCTACTGAAAGAGAAGAAATAAGATCTAAAATGTAATTAAAAATGAAAAAATCATCCCTTATCTCTTATACCTTAACGGAATGGGACAAGAATCAGGTAGATTAATATTTTGCCTTATTCATCCGGCAATTTACCCTTAAAGCGATTTGAGACTCTGTCAATTATTCTGGTTGTAAAGATTATATGGCAAATTCCATTTTCAATGATGACTTACTGCAGTTAATGAATTAGTATTTTAAAAAATAAGAATTTTAGTATTTCAGCGGGAATATTATTAACCAACGAACCAATAACAAGGTAAAGCCAGGCATTGCTTGGCTTTTTTGTGTCCTTTACTAAGCATAGCATTGTGCATTTCTTTGCTCAATGCAATCCTCCCAACCCAAACTCTCCGAACGTGAAATAGCCGAAGCCTGGGCTAAAATCACCATTATTAAATGGAAAAAGAAGCTCGCCATCAATAAGGTCGGCAATTCCGGCGCACTTCTCCAAAGCTTTCAATACAATATTCTGGCATCAGCACAGGGAAATGTGCTGAAAATCACCCTGCTTTTTGAGTACTACGGTCGCTTTGTCGATATGGGAGTCGGCAAAGGCGTCAAGATCTGCGATGTGAAAGAATCTACGACATCACGCCGACTTTCCGGGAAAATGCTTGGAAACCGCAGGAGACCCAAGAAATGGTATTCCAAGACCTTTCATGCCGAAGTGATGAAGTTGAGCGAAATCTTTGCCAAAGAGTATGGCCACAGAGGAGTGATGGCAATCACCGAGAATGTATCCGCTAAATCAATCACCAATGGCTAAAAACGAAACATCCACGGCCACCGTCATCTTCAACGGTGAAAAAGCAAATGCTACCCTGAAACAATTGGAGGCAGAAGCCAGGAAATTGAATGCTGAACTTCGCCAATTGAATGTTAATTCCAAGGAATTTGGCGAAAAGGAAAGGGAGTTTCAGAAAGTCAACGGCAGGCTAAAAGACCTTCGGGGAGAAATAAACCAGACCGGATGTGCTTTTTCAAAACTGGCCGACTAGGCAAATAAATATTCTGCAGGTTCTTCAGATGATCACAGTGGGAGTTATCGGGTTAGGCGCTGCTGTGGTCGGAATCATCAAAGGCAACACAAAACTGGAAGATTCGCTTGCAGATATTCGCAAAACATCCAAACTGACAGTCGATGAAGTAAAGAAACTGAATACAAAACTGGGAAAGATCGACACCCGGACTTCCCGGAGCGACCTTCGTGAAATGGTTGTGGTTGCCGGTCAGCTTGGGATTGCTCAGAAAGATGTCCCGCCATTTATCGATTCTTCGGCAAACTCAAAGTCGCTTGGATTATCTTCTGCTGAAGTGATGGGAATTTCTGCTAACCTCAAGGAGTTTACAGTTTCCACCGAATGAGGAGGAGCAGTAATGACGAAGATCCTGATGAAAATGCTCTAGGAATGTCCAGCATAATAGTTCGTTACCTTAATTCCCCGTTTCAATTAATCTGTAATACTTTTCAAATATTGATTGGTTGTCTGGATAAAAATTGTGTTATCGTAAAATGGTCCAATACACTGATATTTTCATTTAGGATCCGGAAAATATTCCTTGATCCTCTGTTCCAAAACTATGGATTTTTGAGCCCCGAAATATGCAAATCGTGTGCAAATGAAAAAGGGTCTCAAACTTAAACCGTCTGAAACCCTTGATTTTGTTGGTGGGAGCAACAGGATTCGAACCTGTGACCCTCTGCTTGTAAGGCAGATGCTCTGAACCGGCTGAGCTATGCTCCCTCAATTGAGGGTGCAAAGGTAGAAACATTTTTTAAACTACCAAGCTTTCTTTCACTGATTCTGACTTTTTTAAATGGCCAATGATTAATCGCAAATGATCAATGGCCCGTGATGGTATTGGTTTATTTGTCATTCGTAAATCCAAAATCGTTCAATCGTAAATTGTTCTCACTTTGGATACAACCCAAAAAACATTTTAATGCTGCGATGAAACTTATGGATCCCCGTCACCGGATCGATGTGCATCAGGATACACTCTTTGGCAATCAGGTTCAACGACGGTTGTGTTTTCGCCAGTTCAACGGCCTCCACGGTGTCGGACATCTGCTGAATCCAGATGTTGTCGATCCCCTTGGAGATGGCTTCAGCGACCACTTCCCTGGTTTGGCTTTTGGGGGTAATGATCACAAGGCTGTGAATACTCAACGGCAAAGCGCTTACATTGCGGAAACACGGAACTCCGGCAATATTGTCGGTGCCCGGATTGACGGGATAAACCTCAAATCCCTTCTCTTTGAGCATTTTGAAAACCACGTGCCCGAATTTCTTCGGATCGCGGGAAACACCAGCAATCGCAACTTTACGTGTCGAAAGAAATGAGTCAATCGATGCTTTTGATGCTTTCATAAGTTATTTTTAAAAATAAAATAAACAGCTAAAATTAAAAAGAAAAATCCGATAATGTGGTTTAACCGTAAGGTCTCTGTTTTGAAAAACATGATGGTGAAAATTGAGAAAACAAGCAGGGTGATCACTTCCTGGATCACTTTCAGTTCGACCAATGAGTACGGCCCGCCAAATTCGCGGTAACCGATGCGGTTGGCAGGGACCTGGAAAAAATATTCAAACAGTGCGATTCCCCAGCTTATCAGCACGATACTCACGAGCCCAAGGTTTTGAAACCAGTTCATCTCCCTGAACTTCAGGTGACCATACCAGGCCAGGGTCATAAATACATTAGAAAGAATGAGAAGCAATATGGTATATATTCCGCGGGCCATGGGAAATGGTGTTGAAGGTCAGTTTGTGTTTGGTGAGATTAGATGTTCCTGGAACATTGGCTATTTTGTTGTGATGGACTCCCTTAACCGGTTGCCGAGGTCAACGGAAATATAATTATCCAATCCCTGGCAAACATTGGCCGAAAATTGAATGCCGCAACCGATGAGGTGATCCCACACAGACCCCGTCAGGGTGGTTAACCCCGTCAGGGTGTAAGTTTGCAACATGCCATAGATCACACCGGCATTGAAAGCATCGCCGGCTCCGATCGTACTGAGTACAGAAATAGGAGGAACCAGATATGATTTGGAATATCCATCATGGATCACCTCAATTTCCGAACTGCTTCTGGTATAAACCAATGACGAGCAGCCTGCACCGCTCACAAAATGATAAGCCTGCCGGGCGTCCGCTGCATTGAAAATGGTCCTGAAATCTTCATCCGAACCCCGCACCAGGTTGGCCATTCCGATATTCTCCAGGATCCATGGCCTGAGCGTTTCCAATTCTTCAAGATGTGCGCTTCTGAAGTTGGGATCATACAGAATAAATGCTCCGTTCGATTTCCCTGATCGTACAAACCCCATTACCTTATTGCGTATGGTTTTGGTTAATGCATAAAAGGATCCGAACAGGATAATGTCACCGGCCTGCGGAACCGGCAAAGGTGCCAGAAAACGATCTTCGGGAAAGATTTTATAGAAAGAATAGTCTGCATTTTGCCGGTGATCAAGGAAAGCGAGCGCAATGGCCGTCTTGCCATTGGGATACCGGCTGATGTAATCCGTTGATATCCCGTTGCGGATTAAAAAATCGTGAACGATATTCCCGGCATGGTCATTCGCATAATCGCTGATGAAATAAACAGGTATCCCGGCTCTTCCAAGCGATACAGAGGAATTCAGCATGGAGCCCCCCGGTGTTGCACCAATCGGCTTGTCATTCCGAAAAATGATGTCAAGAACCGTCTCCCCGATGCAATAAACCTTTTTGCTTCCTGATGTCATCATCCCTTTTCCGGTAAAAACTTTTGTTACGCGTCACGCCTAATATTCAATCTCCAGATCCAGTTCTTCCCTTAGGGTGCGCAGTGCAGGATTTTTATCAGCCATCAGTTCAAATTTCTCTTTGTCGGTGTAGGGTTTCAGATTTTTTTGTGTTTCTGCAACACTTGTCTGCAGTTGAATCCTGAAGTTGTTTAAATGAGTACGCAGGAATTCCATCATCTCTGTTTTCCGCAGTGCGAGTTCATCTTCCAGCACTTTATTGTCGAGCGTGAATCCGATAATCCAGTCTTCCATCAGTGCGGGACGCGAAGATTTCAACGTGGAATAGAGGTGGGGAGATTCGTTTTTCAATTTGTCAGCGTACTCGTCCCAGTAAAGAACAAGCTCAGCTTGTGTAAATGGGGTCGCCATCTCATACCGGGCCTGCTCCTCATCAGTGGTCAGCGAATTATTCCCTGAAACTGATCCTGTTTTTTTTATGGAGGTGGCACTGGTAAAGTCCTGGATATCCCTCATCTTCACCGTTTCGCCTGGTTTATGAACAGGTTTATCATGTGGCGTTCCATGTGGTTCGTTTGGTTTGAATCCAGTTGCAGGATGCTGGGTGCCGGTTTTCGGATGCTTTAAAGTTGCATCGTTGCCGCTTAACGGAACCTGACCGGCAGGTGTTGCCGGAATCGGCTGGGATGGAGTCTGACCGGTTGATGCGGGAGGCGGTGTAGCAACAACTTCCTGCCGGATCATGGGCGCGCACATTTGCAGCAGGGAAAGTTCAAGATGCAACCGCTTGTTGTTACTGGTTTTGTAGTTCAGGTCGCAACGGTTATTGATGTCAAGGAACTTTAAAAGGAGGTTGACGGGGCAGCGGCCTGATTGCTCGACATAATGGCTGCGGATGGAAGGTGCGGTTTCCAGCAACGAGGCAGTGGAGGCATCTTTGCATACCAGCAGGTTCCGGAGGTGCTCCCCAAATCCAATCAGAAAATGCTGCCCTTCGAAGCCTTTATCAATGATATCGTTGATGGTGAGCAGGGTTCCCGGAATATTTCCCGATAAAATCTCATCTGTTATTTTAAAAAAATACTCATAATCAAGGACATTCAGGTTTTCAAGGACCGTGTCGTATGTCAGTTTATCACCGGCAAAGCTGACAAGCTGATCAAAAATTGAGAGGGCATCGCGCATGGCTCCATCCGCTTTCTGCGCAATGATGTGCAGTGCATTGTCATCTGCAGTGATATTTTCTTTGCCGGCAACATGTAAAAGGTGCCCGGCAATGTCCTCAACAGTGATCCGTTTGAAATCAAAAATCTGACACCTTGAAAGGATGGTGGGAAGGATTTTATGCTTTTCGGTGGTTGCAAGGATAAACTTTGCATACGGTGGTGGTTCTTCCAGGGTTTTCAGGAAGGCATTGAAGGCAGATGCCGAAAGCATGTGCACCTCATCGATGATGTATACTTTGTACTTGCCCATCTGCGGGGGGATGCGTACCTGGTCCACCAGGGTACGGATGTCATCTACCGAATTGTTTGATGCCCCGTCAAGTTCATAAATATTGAAAGACGCACTCTCATTGAAAGAGATGCATGAGGGGCAATTATCGCAGGCTTCCATGTTGGAAGACAGATGGCTGCAGTTGATGGTTTTTGCAAGAATGCGGGCACAGGTGGTTTTCCCTACACCCCTTGGACCACAAAACAGGAATGCCTGCGCCAGCTGATTGTTCTTGATCGCATTTTTTAATGTATTTGTAATTGACTTCTGTCCAACCACGGTGTCAAAAGTCTGTGGACGGTATTTTCTTGCCGATACAATAAAATTCTCCATATACGTGTCCGTTTCAATTCTAAAATATCATTCAAAAGTACGAAAGTTTTTGTTTTTTTACGTAATTTGGCTGCTACATAGCGTTCCGGACCCATGCTGCTCATCCTTACCACATTTATATCAAACCGCCTCAGGTACATAGCAGACCTGGTGCTGAAGCAGATATTGGGCATCGACTTCCGTTTTACCATTTCAGTTGATGAATTCACCGGTTATGAAGGACCGAAAATCATCTATGCCAGGCAACCTTTAACTGACGAACTTTTCATTGAATCATGTGAATTATTGTTTGAAACTTCTCTTATCCTGCGCGAGGTTCAATCAACCATCGCAAACGGGCTGCCGGTTCTTTTCGAATCGGGGCACCCGTTATCCGCATTGCCGTTTGATCCGCTGGCAGCGGCCTTTTACCTGGTTAGCCGGTATGAGGAGTACTATCCGCATAAAAAGGACAGTGTTGGCCGCTACCCGGCTGAAGAAAGTATTGCATGGAGAGGGAAGTTCCTGGATATCCCCATTGTCCATTTCTGGGCTGAGGCGATCGGGACCATGCTTCATGAACATTTTCCTGGTTTGAAATTCCGGCCTCCTGCATACAGATTTATCCCAACCATTGATGTAGATCATGCCTGGTGTTACCTGGAACGACCGTTTTTACGCACCCTGGGCGGGTTCGGCAGGTCGTTTGCTCATGGACACTTTCAGGAAATTGCGGAACGGATTAAAGTTCTCTCTGGAACCATGCCCGATCCTTATGATAATTATCAGTATATCAATAGTATACATGGAAAGTATGGAAATTTCCCTCTTTTCTTCATTCTGTTTGCCGACTACGGCAGGAATGACAACAACGTGACTGTCACCTCCAAAAATTTCCATTTGCTGATCCGGGAGCTGGACCGGCAAGGCAATGTTGGGATCCACCCATCTCTTTCATCCAACAAACATTTATTAAAACTCGGGGAGGAATACCGGGGATTAAGCAAAGTGCTCGACCGGAATGTGACCGCAAGCCGGCAGCATTTTCTGAAACTGGCCATGCCGGAAACCTATCGTAACCTTATTCAACTTGGTATTACCGATGATTATTCTATGGGATATGCTTCTCACACCGGATTCAGGGCGGGCATTGCGATCCCATTTCAGTTTTATGACCTGTTGAAGGATGAGGTTGCCCAATTGACGATCCATCCGGTATCAGTGATGGATGTAACGCTCAGGGATTATCTTCGTCTAAGCAGGGTTGAAGCCCTTGAAAAGATAAAAGACATGATCCGGGTGTTCAAGGCGGTAAATGGTGAATACGTGAGCCTGTGGCACAATGAAAGCCTGGGCGATACCGGTCGCTGGAATGGCTGGCGATCGGTATATGAGGAAATGGTTAAACTGGCATCCACCTGATTTCCAAACATGATAAATTACGTCAGGCATATAGAAATAGATAAAAATCGTTGGGACGACTGTATCAGGGGGGCGATTAACCGGAGGGTCTATGCGTTTTCATGGTATCTTGATGTGGTTTGCCCCGGCTGGGATGCCCTGGTTGAAGATGATTATATCAGTGTTTTTCCTTTGACCCATCACCACAAATGGGGCATCAGATATTTGTACCAACCCTATTTTGCGCAGCAACTTGGCGTTTTTTCAGGAACTGAATTGCCCGAAAGCACAGTGACAGCGTTTATCCTCGCCATCCCGGAGAAGTTCAGGTACCTTGATATTCATCTGAATTCAATGAACAGCTATCCTGGCGGGACGGAAATTGCAACATTCCGCCTGAACCATGAATTGAATCTGGCTGCAGACCATGAAAAACTGACCGAAAAGTTTGCAGAGAATACCAGGAGAAACATTAGAAAAGCGCAGGGCTTTCAAATCACCCTGACGCAAAAAACAGACGTAGGTGAACTCGTCGGTCTGTTCCGTGATAATTTCGGAAGGATCGAGCGAAAACTAAAGGATTGCCACTATGAAACACTTCGACGATTGCTGGTGCATTGCCTTGCCAATCATCTCGGCTATATCACAGGTGCAAAAACAAAAGATGGCAACCTTTCTGCCGCGGCATTTTTTCTTTTTGACCATGCGCACGTTTACTTGCTCTTTGCCGCTTCCAGTGCCGCCGCGCGCGACAATGGGGCAATGTTTTTATTGATCGACCGGTTTATCAATGACAACGCGGGAAGGCAGTTGGTCCTTGACTTTGAGGGAGGAAACGATCCAAACCTTGGACGTTTCTATAAAAGTTTCGGAGCAGTTGAAATTCCCTATCAAACGTTGCACCTTAACCGGCTTCCCGCCATGGTAGAGCGAGGGCTTTATTTTATTCGTAAGCTAAGGAAATAGCGAAAAATAGCTATTTTTGTGAAAGTTATCATATAAAAATTCAAAGCCATGATCAAGGTGTTATCTGCCTCTAATTCGATTCTGAATCAATACATTTCTGAACTGCGCGACGCTGAAGTCCAGAAAGACAGTTTACGGTTCCGTCATAATCTGGAACGACTGGGGGGAATTTTTGCTTATGAAATCAGCAAGGGACTGGCCTATGAATCAAAAGAAGTGGTAACACCCCTTGGCATTGCAAATGTCCCGGTATTGATTGAATACCCGGTGCTTGCAACAATTCTTCGCGCCGGACTTCCCATGCATCAGGGATTTTTAAACTTCTTTGACAAATCGGAAAATGCATTTATCTCCGCATTTCGCCGTCATCACAAAGACGGATCATTCTCGATCAACATCGAATATGCATCTGTTACCGAAATTGAGAATAAGGTTGTGATTTTATGCGATACGATGCTTGCTTCCGGATCATCAATGGTCTTGGCATACAAAGAACTTGTTGCCCACGGTAAACCCCGCCACACGCATATTGTAGCAGCAGTCGCCAATGTGGAAGGCCTTGAATATGTAAAAAGGAATATTGCCAAGAGCGAAATAACCATATGGGTTGGTGCTGTTGATGATGAAATGACTGCACAATCGTACATCGTTCCCGGATTAGGGGATGCAGGTGATCTTGCCTATGGAAAAAAACACAATGTATTTATATGAAAAACACACTGGTTCTTGAAAATATCAATATTTCGCTGGTTTCCATCAGGAGCCATTTGTTGCGTACGATCCTCACCATCATGATCATCTCTTTTGGGATCATGGCGCTTGTCGGTATTCTTACAGCAACCGATTCAATTAAATATTACCTCACCCAGAATTTTTCCATGATGGGGTCAAACACCCTCACCATCCGGAACCGGTCGATGAATATTCACATGGGAGGGAACGACCAAAAGGAAAAACGTTATGAACCCATTACTTACATCCAGGCCCAGGAATTCAAGGATCGATTTGATTTCCCGGCATATACTTCTGTTTTCACCAGGGCCACCGGAATCGCCACATTGAAATATGAAACCCATAAAACCAATCCGAATGTACGGGTGATCGGAGCGGATGAAAATTACCTGGTTACTTCGGGGGATGAAGTGGAAAAGGGGCGTAACTTTACGGCAAATGAGATCTATTATGGGTTTAGTTCTGTTATCCTGGGGTCCGGGCTGATCAAGGATCTTTTCAAAAACAAAGAAGACCCTTTGGGCAAAATAATTTCCATTGGTCCCGGGAAATTTAAAATCATCGGCGTGTTGAAATCCAAAGGCTCAAGCATGGGCTTCAGCGGAGACCAAACCTGTTTTATCCCGGTAACCAATGTGCGTACAAATTTTCCCCGGGCCGACATGTCATTCAATATCAATGTAATGGCCAAAAGGCCAGAACTGGTTGATGCAGCCACCGGAGAAGCAACGGCAATTTTAAGAAACATCAGAAAGGTCCCGGTAGGAGTGGAGGATACTTTTGAGATTACGAAAAGTGACAACATTGCAAAAATGCTGATTGAAAATATTAAGTATGTGACCATGGCCGCCACCATTATCGGGTTTATTACATTGCTTGGTGCAGCCATCGGGTTGATGAACATCATGCTGGTTTCGGTTACCGAACGGACCCGTGAAATAGGCATACGCAAAGCAATCGGTGCAACCAAACGGGTGATACGAAACCAGTTTCTTGTCGAATCTATCGTTATTGGTCAGTTGGGCGGATTGCTTGGAATCGTGCTCGGAATCCTGGTGGGAAATGTAATCTCCCTTTTAATCGGCAGTGCATTTATCGTGCCCTGGTTATGGATTGGCACAGGTGTTGTCCTTTGTTTTGGTGTTGCACTGATAAGCGGTATCATCCCTGCCCGTAAAGCAGCAAACCTTGATCCGATCGAATCACTCCGTTACGAATAGATGCAGTAATGGACTTGACCACGGTCATCACCATGCTGCGTAAGGAGTTCCCTTATGAGCCAACAGATGGCCAGGATAAGCTATTGGGAGAACTTGCTGTTTTTCTCACTATTTCCTGGAGACAACAAAATGCATTATTCCTGCTTCGGGGATATGCAGGTACCGGTAAGACGACGGTTGTGCAGGCATTGGTCGACTTTCTTCCCCAACTTGGGAAAAAAACAGTCTTGCTGGCCCCAACCGGCCGGGCAGCCAAAGTACTTACCAGTTATACAAAGCGGCAAGCCAATACCATCCACAGGAAAATATATTTTGCACGGACCGGAAAAGATGGACTTATCGACCTGAAACTCCAGGTTAATTATCATAAACACACACTGTTCATTGTCGATGAAGCCTCCATGATCCAGCATATCATGTCGGCCGAGGGAGCACTGTTTTCGTCGCGTAACCTTCTCGATGACCTGTTTCGGTTTGTTTACAGTGGTGAAAACTGCCGGATGCTCTTTATCGGTGACACAGCGCAGTTGCCTCCTGTTGGTCTGGACCACAGTCCCGCACTCGATCATGAATTTTTACAGCGCGCATACCAGCTCAGCATCGACACATTTGAACTGACAGAAGTCGTGCGACAGGCAAAGGAATCAGGCATTCTGATCAATGCCACCCGGGTAAGGCAGCAGATTCAGCTCGGGAAACTTGATTTTCCGATGTTCACCCTCGAAGGGTATCGGGATATTACCCGGCTGAACGGGCAGGATCTTGAAGAAGAACTTAACAATGCTTATTCCGGAACTCAAAAGGAGAACAACGTTGTCATTTGCCGGTCTAACAAACGGGCAAACATATACAACCGGGAAATCCGGCGCAGAATACTCTTTTTGGAGGAAGAGATATCGACTGGCGATTACCTGATGGTGGTGAAAAACAACTATTTCTGGTTGCCGGCTGAATCATCTGCCGGATTTATCGCCAACGGCGACATCATCGAGTTGTCGCGGATCCGCAACATTGAAGAGATGTACGGCTTCCGGTTTGCAGATGTTACCATACGGTTTCTCGATTACCCTGAAGAACAGTCGCTTGATGTGAAAATCATCCTTGATACCCTGATGTCGGAATCAGCTGCCTTGACCCAGCCGGATAATAACAGGCTGTTCCAGTCTGTACTGGAAGATTACCAGGAGGTTCCCTCACGTCGCGAACGAATGGAGAAAGTGAAGTCCAACCCCTATTTTAATGCACTGCAGGTCAAATTTGCCTATGCACTAACCTGCCATAAAACGCAGGGCGGACAATGGGATACTGTTTTTATCGACCAGGGATATATCAGTGAAAAAATGCTCAACCTTGAATTCGGACGCTGGCTGTATACTGCAGTCACACGGGCAACAAAAAAGGTGTTTCTGATCAACTTTGAAGACCGGTTCTTTGCCTGACACGTGTCACGTCGGCTACCATCCAAGCAGGGTCAATCCAACAGTGAACGGATATAATTCCGGTCCCTGGTCTTTCTGGAACATTTTAGTCAGTGAATAAGTACCGAACAGGTTCAGGTGCGACCAGCCAATCCGAAAAGCGGCATCCAGTTTAAATGGGCTTAAATGATAGGGGCCACGATCCTTAACGGTATGGTGCTCAACGTCAAACGACGCAATTTTATTTCCGCTGTCATCAACCAGGAAGTAGGATTCATCCTTGTTGTCGTAAACCTGTTTGGTATAAGACCCGATCCGGACTCCGGCAATTACGCCAAGTGTAATATGAAAACTGTTTAACCGGCGATATGCATTGGTCTGATATTCAAAAAAGAGCGGCAAGTTCAGGTATGAAACAACCATTTTATTCACCTTCAGGGTCACCGGGTTTCCCATGGAATCCTGAACCTTGTAGGCAACCAGGGTACTTGAATCCTTAATCATAACATAATTATCGTTAAAATAGTAATTGCTGATCTGGAATCCGAGACCCGTGGTGAATCCGATCTTATTATTGTAAAGGTTTACATTGAGTTCAAAAGGATTGAGATTGACGGTCATTGAACGTGCCGTATTCATGTTCATATAAGGGTACTGGGGATTGAATTTCATGTCGAAATCCGGGGTGACATAGCCACTTATACCAAGTTCTACACCTGCCCAATGACCATTATATTTCTTTTTATTCTTACAAAACGGGAATTCACTCATGTTGAAATTCTCCATCGCACAGGAGAAGTCATGCATTTGAGTGCTGTCGCCCATTTGCCATCCATGTTTATGAAATGGACATTTTTTTTCATCCTGTGCATTGGCATTGGTGGATAACAATGCGAACAGGCAACATAAAAGTGTTAGTTTCAATATGGTTTTCATATTTATATCAGGTTAAGTTGGAAAATATGTGCTATAGGACGAAGCCAAACAGGAATTGTTACAGCCTGTGAAAATAAATCAGGAATCAAGTTTAAGAACGGCAAGGAAGGCTTTCTGAGGAACTTCCACATTGCCGATCTGGCGCATGCGTTTTTTTCCTTTTTTCTGTTTTTCAAGCAGTTTCCGTTTACGGGTGATGTCGCCGCCGTAACATTTAGCGGTTACATCTTTCCTGAGTGCTTTTACGGTTTCCCGGGCAATCACCTTGGCTCCAATCGCAGCCTGGATGGCAACATCATACTGCTGGCGGGGGATGAACTCCTTGAGTTTTTCGCAAAAACGACGGCCAAAATCATAGGCATTATTCCTGGTGATCAGGGCTGACAATGCATCCACAATCTCCCCGTTGAGCAGGATGTCCAACTTAACAAGGTCGGCGGTTTGCCAGCCGGATGGATGATAATCGAAGGATGCATACCCTTTCGATATGCTTTTAAGCCGGTCGTAGAAATCAAACACAATTTCACCCAGGGGCAGTTCAACAGTCAGTTCAATGCGGTCGGTTGTAAGGTAAACCTGGTTTTTTAAGTTACCACGTTTGCCAACGCATAGCGTCATGATCGGGCCGATGTATTCCGATTTTGTAATGATATTTGCTATAATGGTCGGTTCTTCAATTTTATTGATGTAGTTTGGCTCAGGCAATCCGGATGGATTGTAAACATCCAGCATTTCTCCCTTGGTCGTATATACTTTGTATGAAACGTTTGGCACTGTGGTAATTACATCCATGTCGAATTCGCGGTCGAGGCGCTCCTGGACGATTTCCATATGAAGCAAACCCAGAAATCCGCAGCGGAAGCCAAAGCCAAGGGCGGCGGATGCCTCTGGCTCAAAAGAGAGTGCAGCATCGTTGAGTCTCAGTTTTTCCAGCGAATCGCGCAAGACTTCATAATCATCGGCATCGGTTGGGTAAATTCCGGCAAAAACCATCGGTTTTACGCCGAGAAATCCTTCTATGATCTCGGTACATGGTTTTACCACATGGGTAATGGTATCACCGACCTGAACCTCTTTGCTGTTTTTAATCCCGGAAATAATATACCCGACATCTCCTGCATAAACGGCGTCACGTACTTCTTGTTTCATGCGCAGAATGCCTACTTCATCGGCATGTTAATCCATTCCCGTTGCAACGAATTTCACATGGTCCCCTTTCCTGATGGTTCCGTTGAAGATCCTGAAATAGGCAACAACTCCCCTGAAGGGATTGAATAATGAATCAAAAATCAGCGCTTGTAGGGGAGCATCCGGATCCCCGGCAGGACAAGGGATCCTGGTCACAATGGCATCGAGGACCTGGTCGATCCCCGTTCCGGTTTTGGCGCTCACGGCGAGTATCTCATCATGGTCGCATCCAAGTAAATCCACGATCTGGTCTTTGACTTCCTCGATCATGGCTGCATCCATGTCTATTTTATTCAAAACCGGGATGATCGTCAGGTTATGATCAATGGCCAGGTATAGGTTTGAGATGGTTTGGGCCTGTATTCCCTGGGTGGCATCAACGACCAGCAAGGCACCTTCACATGCGGCAATTGCACGGGATACTTCATATGAAAAATCAACATGCCCGGGCGTGTCGATCAGGTTCAGGACATAATCCACACCATTATGCGGAAAATTCATCTGGATGGCATGGCTCTTGATCGTAATACCACGCTCTCGCTCTAAATCCATATCGTCAAGTACCTGTTCCCTGGAGTCTCTTTCTGAAACAGTATCGGTCCATTGCAACAACCGATCTGCCAGGGTCGATTTACCGTGATCAATATGTGCAATAATGCAAAAGTTACGGAGGTTTTTCACGGGTGCAAAGATATAAATTTCACCTGAGGATTGTCACTGAACCACGAAGATTTCGTTCTGCAGGCCCATCCAGGGTGATTTCAAACACATCGCAGATGTAGAAATAGGTTCCGTCGCTGCATGGCTGATTGGTGGTTTTATCTTTCCCTTCCCATTGAATACCAGGATTCTGTGTTTCAAAAACCAGTTTTCCCCATCGGTCGTAAATCTTCATGTTTACTTTACTCACTGATGTGTAACCGGGAAAGGGGATGAAATTATCATTTATTCCATCTCCGTTTGGTGTGAAAATATTGGGCAGGGTATATTGAGGACAAAATGTATAATCAATGCAGATGATGTTGCTTGTATCACTGATATTTCCAACCGAATCAATGGCGGTAACACTGTAGCAACCTGCAATGGTTCCGGGTGGTTTATGCCTGTAACTCGTGTCGTTTGCGTTCAGTATGGAATCAATCAGGATTGGTATTCCCTTTACCTGGGTATAATAAATATAATATTTGGCGATGTCTCCCGGGCAACTGTCTGCAGGCTTTACCCATGATAAAATATTCAAAGATTCATCACAAAGTGTGTTGACAGTCAACACAGGAGGGCATGGCGGAACGTTATCAACGGGAATTGCGCAGGTCTCCTGCGAGAAATTAATGATTGGATCCACAAACCCGGCAGCTGAGTAGTTGCCGGTACTTTTAATTTTATAGCAATAGCCGAGTCCATTTGTCAATCCATGGTCATCATACGCAGGGAGTATGCTTGTGCCAATGGAATCGTACGTGGTTCCGCCAGGTTCTTTGCGGTATATTGCATAACGGTAATTGATCCAGGGAACCTCAATATTCCATTGAAGTTTCACCATTTTGTCAGTGGGAACAGCTTCAAGGAACATGCTCGATGCAACCTGTGAAGATCCGACCAGGAAGCGGTTTCCCGGGGTAACATTATAAAGGTCGATGCGGTAGTAATAATGAAATTGTTTGGTGTTCAACTGTTTGTCTGTCAGTATCGTATCATTCAGATTGGTGAGTGAATCAACCAGGACGAACTGGTTGGGGGAATCTGACCTGGAGCGCGCAACAAGGTATTTGTATGGACCGGGTATCTGAACAGTGTCAAGTTCAGTTGGCTTCGACCATGCAACATAAATTGATCCGGTGGTTTCATCTGTAATGTTGATGCTTACATTGGTGATAACTGCCAGGTCCTTATGGAGCGAGGCACATGCCTCTGCAGAAGCATAGCTCTCTGCTTTGTCAGGATAGTATGCAACGATCATATAGCAGTATTTCAATCCTCGCATAAGCCCCGCACCATTATTGTCATCCAGGTAAGTTGTTTTTGAAAGATCATTAATTTCATCAATTTTGGTGTATCCGAGGTAGGGTGGCACTCCGGTCTCGCAATAATTCGGAATGTAACCGGTTGAGTCGGCTTTGCGATAAATGTAGTATCCGGAGGCATTGGTACAGCTATAATTTGTCCAGCTCAGGGCAATCGTGTTGCCCAACGGTGTGGCGGTCAGGTTTTTTGGGGCAGGCCCAATGACAAGGATTTTAACGGATTTCATGGCAACGAGGCTGACCGGTATTGCATCATCCTTTGCCTTGAAGAATACCTGGTATTGACGACGTTGGACGTGGCTGCATACAGTGTTCCAGCGAAAAACAGCCTGAACATGCCCGTAGCCCGTTGCAGGATTCGGCTCAAGTGTGGCGGGATTGTTTGGCAGAATAAAAGGCCCTCCTGTTCCGGTCAGGGTAACATTGTTGCTGTCAGGGTCATATGCCTTAACAGGAAACCGGAGGTTTTTTCCGGCTTCGACACAGGTGTCGGCAACTGAAAGGATTACCGGAGGGCGGTTGTCGCAGGCAACGATGATGATTTGCATGTCGCGTAAAACGCTTCCAATTTTGATTCCATTTCGCCATTCTTCAATCAGGATGGCGATATTGTACTCTCCTTGTTGCTGTGGACTGTCCCAGATGAGATCCCCGGTTTTCTCATTCAGCGTGAGGCTTGTCGATGCCTGTGGATAGGAGTATCCCGGGATGACCTGTCCGAGGGCGCCCCGGCATGGTACTAGTTTGTACGACAAACTGTCTCCGTCAGGATCGTAGGCGCCCGGATTATGATAAAAAACCTGGTTGACACATCCATTGTCAACCGGGGGGATCAGTAATACAGGTGAATTATCATAGCCCATGAAGGGGTTGATTGTTAATTCAGAAAAAATATACAATGGGGTGTTGATCGAATTCGGAATATTCAGAATACCCCCATTCCTGTTCGGATCCTCACAGGAAATCGTATAGGTTGACGGACCCGGAAAATCATGAGTGTCAACATATTTGTTATAGGTGATCTCATCAGGCAGATAGGTTATTTGTATTCTTGGGATCTCCTTCGTGGTTCCGTCTCCCCAGTTGATTGTCAGGTAATCACGGTATGCATTTGCCGGACTTGGGGTGAAAGTGTAGGAAATAAGGGTGATTTCATAAGTCAATCCCGACAAATGCCTGAAGGTAATCTCTGCTGCACGCTGATGGGTAGCAAAAGCCATCTCAGTGGCCGCAAATGGTGAAAGCAAAACCATCATGAGCAAAGGCAATATCAATCGTCTGGACATACCGGGAGAATAGCTTCAGAATCTATCGTCAAAAGTAGTAATTTTCTCTGCCCTGCGGTTGATATTGGTAGTTTATTTCAATTCATTCTAAATTTTAATTAATTTTGCGTTGTATTAAAAACAGGCACCAGGGATGTATCAGCAGGATTCAGAAGTGGAAAAACGGGAGATATTAAAGCGATACCGGAATCTCCTTCGTGTCTGGAAACCCCGTAACCCTGTCGATAAAAAAGTTGTCCGCAAAGCTTTCAAAATGGCTTTGGAAGCGCATAAGGACATGCGCCGGAAAACCGGGGAACCCTACATTTATCATCCATTGAGTGTTGCAACGATCGCTGCCGGAGAAATCGGGCTTGGCGCTACATCCATTATCTGTGCTCTTTTGCATGATGTGGTGGAGGATACTGAGTATACGCTTGATGATATCAGGGGGCTGTTTGGGGATAAAGTTGCAGCAATTATTGACGGACTGACCAAGATCAAAGGCATCTTTGATCAGCATACTGCCTCGATCCATGCTGAGAATTTTAAAAAAATCCTGTTGACGCTTTCCGATGATGTCCGTGTCATCCTGATCAAACTCGCCGACAGGCTCCACAACATGCGAACCCTGGATGCCCTGGCACATGAAAAGCAGTTGAAGATATCTTCAGAGACAATTTATTTGTATGCACCACTCGCACATCGGCTCGGTTTGCATGCCATCAAGAGTGAACTTGAAGACCTTGCGCTTAAATATACCGAACCTGCTGTATATGAATTGATCTCCAGGAAGCTGAGGGAATCTGCAAAAAGCCGTGTTCGCTTTGTTAACAAATTTATCTATCCGATCAAAAAAGCGCTTTCTGAAAAGGGATTTCATTTTGAAATCCATGACCGGGAAAAATCGATTGCTGCCATCTGGTTGAAGATGCAGAAGAAAGAGGTCCCGTTTGAAGAAATATATGACATTTTTGCGGTGAGGATTGTCATCGATTCTCCTTTGGAAACCGAAAAATCTGATTGCTGGAAGGTTTATTCTGCCATCACGGATTTTTATCGTCCCAATATGGACAGGTTGCGCGACTGGATATCCATTCCGAAGGCGAACGGTTATGAGGCACTGCATACAACGGTCATGAGCCATACGGGACAATGGGTTGAAATCCAGATCCGGTCGCGGCGTATGGATGAAATTGCCGAGAAAGGATATGCCGCCCATTGGAAATATAAAGAATCGATGAACATAAACAGCCGGCTTGATAACTGGCTTGACCGGATCAAGGAGATGATCGAAAGCCCTGATGCCGATGCCTTGTCTTTTATTGATGATGTAAAAGGATTTTTCTTTCTTGACGAGATTTCTGTTTTTACCCCACAGGGTGAACTGCGAACACTTCCTGCCAGTTCAACCGTACTCGACTTTGCCTATGCCATTCACAGTGAACTGGGCGATACCTGTATCGGAGCAAAAGTCGATAAAAAACTGGTCCCCATTACCCATGTGCTTAAAAACGGACAACAGGTTGAAATCATTACTTCCATGAAGCAGGCACCCAAGGAGGAATGGCTGAACTATGTGGTGACAACCCGGGCAAAAACAAGCATTAAAATGGCAGTTCGTGCAGAAAAAAAGAAATTTGCCAAATCGGGGAAAGACAAGCTGGGAAAGTGGTTTGACCAGATCGGGTTGGATTATTCAACCGGGAATATCAAGAAATTTCTGGCCGCTAATAACTTCAACAGCCTGGTTGACCTGTATTATGCAGTTACTCAGGGTACCATCGGGCTAAAGGATGTGAAGCTTTTCGCCGCCTCGAATGTGAGGAACGGTTGGCTGAACTTTGTCACAAAAGGATCTTCCATGGGAACCGGCCCTGAAGAAAGTGGTGCCTCCGAACAACCGGGGTTAAAAATAACCGCAGATCCTCAATCGAAAATTAAGCCGGGTGCCATCGATTATACCGTTTCAGCCTGTTGCAATCCGATCCCTGGCGACGAGGTTGTTGGTTTGCTGGCGTCAGATCTGTCTCCAATCCAGGTCCATCGCACAAAATGCACCAAAGCCCAGGAACTGATGACTGTTTATGGAACCAGGATGGTTAAAGTGAATTGGGCCAACCACGAATCCATCTCTTTTCTGGTCGATATTAAACTTACAGGCATCGACCGAAAGGGGCTGATCAATGAAATAATCCGGATTATATCAAATGACCTGAACCTGAATATCAAGTCCTTTCATATCGAAGCACTGAATGGTCTGACGGAAGGATCCCTGGCCCTTTATGTCAAAAACACTACGAATCTGAATGATGCAGTGAGTAAATTGAACCTCTTGGATGGCATTACAAATGTTACCCGGATAAATTAATTTAAGAAAAACTATTTTTATTCGTTCTAAATACTGATTATTGATTATCTTTACGACAAATTTCCTGTTATGATCAAAAAACCTATGGAAGATCTATTCGAAACCGCACGCAATCTTTTTACGGATTATCTTGAACGGCACGGACACCGTAAAACCCCTGAACGATACACCATCCTAAAGGAGATCTTTGCCACTGAGGGGCATTTTGATATCGAAACGCTTTACATCCGGATGAAAAACCACAAATACCGCGTGAGCAGAGCAACGCTGTACAATACAATTGAATTGCTGCTCGATTGTGGTTTGGTGACCAAGCATCAATTTGGAACCAATTATGCGCAGTTTGAAAAATCAACGTTGTTGAGACAACATGATCATTTTATTTTCGAGGATTCCGGGGAGGTCCTCGAATTTTATGATCCGCGCATTGAAGAGGTGAAAACCCATATAGAATCCATGTTTGATGTCAAAGTCTCCCATTATGCATTAACGTTTTACGGCCATTCCAAAACCAAGAAGTAAACTCCAGTTATGAAGGTTGATGTTATCCTCGGGCTTCAGTGGGGGGATGAGGGCAAAGGAAAAATTGTCGATGTATTTACCCCGCACTATGATATCATTGCCAGGTTCCAGGGTGGACCCAATGCCGGTCATACGATCATTTTTGGTGGTAAAAAATTTGTCCTCCACACCATCCCGTCGGGGATTTTTCACCATCAAACATTGAACGTTATTGGAAATGGAGTGATCATCGACCCATTTATCCTTTTTAAGGAGATTGATAAACTCATCGATGCCGGCATGCGCCCGGAAAAAAACCTGTTGGTCTCGCGTCGGGCACATTTGATCATTCCCACCCACCGGCTGATGGATGCTGCGCTTGAATCAAATAAAGGGGTATCGAAGATCGGTTCAACACTGAAGGGAATAGGCCCCACCTATACCGATAAATATGGCCGAAATGGATTACGGGTTGGAAATATCACTGACCAAACCTTCAGCCAGCAATACCAGAAACTTAAAACCGAACACCTGGAGGTTATTCGTCACCTTGGATTTGACCGGGCATCGCACCTGCTTGACGGCCTTGACTTTGACGCCTACGAAGCAAAGTGGTTTGAGTCAATCTCCAGGTTGAAAGAATTGCAGATCATTGACAGTGAAGTATTTCTTAACAAAAGCCTGGACCAGGGGAAGAGGGTACTGGCCGAAGGCGCCCAGGGAACCATGCTTGATGTGGATTTCGGATCGTATCCATTCGTAACTTCCTCAAACACCATTACGGCAGGAGTCTGCGCTGGTCTTGGGATATCTCCGCACCGGATCGGAAAAATATATGGTATTTTCAAAGCCTACTGTACGCGGGTGGGAAGCGGGCCATTTCCTACCGAATTGCACGATTCAACCGGCGAGAAGTTACGCATAGGGGGTAACGAATTTGGATCAACCACAGGCCGCCCGCGCCGCTGTGGCTGGCTTGACCTGCCTGCATTGAAATACTCCATCATGCTGAATGGGGTGGATAGCCTGATCATGATGAAGGCCGACGTGCTGAATCCGTTCACCACAATAAATATCTGCACCGATTATCGAAAAGAAGGTGAAATTTTATCAGGTTATCCCTTTGAACTGAGTGATGAGAGAATCCAACCGGTTTACAAAGAGTTGAAAGGCTGGTCAGCAAACCTCGATGATTGTAAGGTTGCGGCAGAAATGCCGGCCGATCTGTCGGATTATATAAAATACATCGAAACTGAAGTCGGTTTACCGATAGATACGGTATCCATTGGCCCTGACAGGCTGCAAACACTGCAGCGGTAAGGCTTTCCGCTTAAAGTTTACGTTTGATTTCCGTCAATTCATAACCTTCAACGATGTCGCCAACTTTAATATCGTTGAAGTTCTCAATATTTAATCCGCATTCATAACCGGTCTGAACCTCTTTTACATCATCCTTGAATCGTTTCAATGATCCGAGCAAGCCGGTATAAACCACAATGCCATCGCGGATTACCCTTATCTTCGTATTCCGGGTCACCTTGCCATCGAGGACCATACAACCGGCAACCGAACCGACTTTGGTGATTTTGAAGACATCACGGACTTCAATGTTGCAAAGGATTTTTTCTTCAATTTCCGGTGATAACATCCCTTCAATAGCTGCCTTGATCTCTTCGATTGCCTGGTAAATGATAGAATATAAACGGATATCAATCTGTTCCGATTCAGCCAGTTTACGGGCACTCACCGAAGGGCGAACCTGGAAACCAACGATGATTGCATTGGATGCGGAAGCAAGTAAAACATCCGATTCGGTAATGGCTCCAACGGATTTATGAATCACATTAACCATCACTTCCTCATTGGATAAATTCAACAACGAATCAGACAAAGCTTCCACTGAACCGTCGACATCGCATTTCACAATAATGTTCAGTTCTTTGAAGTCGCCAATTGCGATTCGACGTCCGATTTCATCAAGCGTGATATGTTTCTGTGTTCTCAAGCCTTGCTCCCGCTGGAGTTGCAGGCGTTTGGTGGCGATGAGCTTTGATTCTTTTTCATCCGCCATTACATTGAAACCGTCACCGGCCTGGGGAGCCCCGTTCAATCCAAGCATTAAAATGGGCTGTGATGGGCCGGCCTCCCTAATCGGTAAATTCCTTTCATTATACATTGCCCTGACTTTACCGTAGGTTGCACCTGCCAGCACAATATCCCCTACACGTAAGGTGCCGTTTTGCACCAATAATTTTGCGACGTAGCCACGGCCTTTGTCCAGGGAGGATTCGATCACCGTACCGGTAGCCAGCCTCGAGGGATTGGCCTTCAGGCTCAGCATCTCAGCTTCCAGCAGCACTTTCTCCAATAATAATTCCACGTTTGTGCCAATCTTGGCAGAGATTTCCTGGGTCTGGTATTTCCCGCCCCATTCTTCCACCAGGATATTCATTTTTGATAATTCTTCTCTGACTTTTTCCGGGTTGGCGTTGGGCTTGTCCATTTTGTTAAAGGCAAAAACAATAGGAACCCCTGCAGCAAGCGCATGGTTGATGGCTTCACGCGTTTGGGGCATGACAGTTTCATCTGCTGCGATCACAATGATGGCAACATCAGTAACACTTGCACCACGTGCACGCATGGCGGTAAATGCCTCATGCCCCGGTGTGTCGAGAAAGGTGATCTTTTTGCCATTATCGCGCAGAACTTCATAGGCGCCGATGTGCTGAGTAATTCCTCCCGCCTCACCAGCAACCACATTGGTACTCCGGATGAAGTCAAGAAGTTTGGTTTTTCCATGGTCAACATGTCCCATCACGGTAACGATGGGCGGCCGGTCAACCATATCCTCTGGTTTATCAGGTTCATTTTGCTTGATCGCCTCCTGAACCTCAACACTGACAAATTCAACTTTGTGGCCGAATTCTTCCGCCACAAGTGTAAGGGTTTCAGCATCAAGGCGCTGGTTAATCGAAACAAACATGCCAAGCGCCATGCATGTTGAAATGACTTCGGTAACCTGAACGTTCAACATGGATGCAAGTTCATTGGCCGTGACGAATTCAGTGACCTTGATCACCTGTTTTCCTTCTTCCAAACGTTCCTGTTCCTGGTGCATCAGGTGGCTGACGGCATCACGCTTTGCTTTGCGGTATTTCGACGCTTTGGACTTTCCTGACGGACTCAACCGTGCAAGCGTTTCCTTGATCTGCTTTTCGATATCCTCTGAAGTAACCTCTGGTTTCTGGATATCCTTGCTGAACTTTTTATCCTTGGCAAGCGTGAGCTTATGCATGGTCGGGCGTGGCGGTGCATCCGTACTGGCCGTGGTAGATGGGGTGCCTTCTTCGCCCTGGCGTTTGATCCGTTTGCGTTTCTTCTTCTTCGATTTCAGGGTTTCATCCGAGGAAGAGGCAACAGGCTGCGGTTTCTTCTTTTCGAATTTTTTTGGTTCCGGCAGGATAATCGATCCAAGGATGGTCGGACCCTCCAGAATGATTCGTTCAGTTGGTAGAAAATTAGATTCCTGAACTGGTTCAGCGACCTTTGGTATGATTTGTTCTTCGGGCAAAGGCTCAGCGACCGGGATTCCTGCTTCAATGGCAACAGGCACAACCTCTTCTGTAATCGCTTCAGGTTCGGGTACCGCTTCCGGTACAATGGTCTCCGGTGCCGGCTCCGGTTTTGCCTTAACTTTTTTGGATAGTTTTTTATCGAAAACGCCCAGGTCCATTTTGCCAACGATCTTTAAATCAGTTGATGGCTTTTGTTCGGACTCAGGAGCAGGTGGAGTTACGGGCTCAACTTCAGCCTGAATTAAAACGGATTCAACGGCAGGAACAGGAGAAGGAACTTCCTCCGCTGGTATATCAACTCTTGCGGGAGTTTCTGCTGCTGCGGGTACTTCGGTTGTTAATTGTTCCCCGGGGTGAATGACCGGAAGGTCAGCAATGACTGGCGGTTCCGCAGGACGCTCTTCAGCCACCGTTTCAGCTGGCCTTGGAGGTTCCGGCAGCGGTGCAACCTCGACTTTTTTCTCTTCTTTAACAGCTTCTTTAACAAGAACTTCCTTTGGTTTTCTAGCAACCTCATGTTGCTTTTTCTCGAAATCCATGGATACGTTCTTGATAAACAGGTCATCAAGCTCTTTTTCACGATCCTTGGAAGCTGTTTTTTTGTCTTCGATTGTGATTGTTTCATGAGCAGCAAACTGAAGCCCAATCTTCTTCGCTTCCTCTTTGACATGTTTTTCCGACGCGAATTCTTTCATCAGAAGATTATACATCTCCTGTGATAATTTCGCATTGGGATCCATATCCAATGGAAATCCCTTTTTTACAAGGAAATCCACGACCGTTTTAATCCCAATGTTAAATTCCCGTGCAGCTTTGCTTAACCTGGTAGTTGTTATACCTTCACTCATTCAGCAAAATTATGGTTTTTTATTCAAACTCCGCTCTAATAATGCGGACTACTTCATTGATCGTCTCTTCTTCAAGGTCCGTACGCTTCACCAATTCCTCGACATCCATATCCAATACGCTCTTTGCTGTGTCACAGCCAATGGTTTTCAATTCATCAATGATCCACTGATCGATTTCATCAGAAAATTCCTGGATGTCAACATCTTCATTGTCCACATCCGTGTCGCGATATACATCAATTTCATAACCGGTCAGTTTGCCTGCCAGTTTAATATTGAATCCTCCTTTGCCGATTGCAAGGGAAACCTGGTCAGGTTTCATATACACATCGGCCCTTTTCTCTTCTTCAATGATAACAATGGAGGAGACTTTGGCCGGACTGAGCGCCCGCTGTATGAACAGGGAGGGATTTGTCGTAAAGTTGATTACGTCGATATTTTCATTTTTCAACTCGCGAACGATCCCATGAATGCGGCTTCCCTTCATCCCCACACATGCGCCTACCGGGTCGATCCGGTCATCATAGGACTCAACTGCGATCTTGGCACGCTCACCGGGTACCCTAACAATCTTTTTGATATTGATCAGGCCATCATACACTTCAGGAACTTCAGATTCGAACAAACGTTCGAGAAATGATTCCGAGGTACGCGATAAAATAATGATCGGATTATTGTTCTTCATCTCCACCTTGGATACGACGGCCCTGATGGTATCGCCTTTCCTGTAAAAGTCTGACGGGATTTGCTCCGACTTGGGGAGGATCAGTTCAATACCTTCATCATCAAGAACGAGAATCTCCTTCTTCCACACCTGGTAAACCTCACCGGAAATAATTTCACCTATCTTTTCACGGTATTTGGTGTAAACATTGTTTTTCTCGTATTCCTGGATTTTGGAGATCAGGTTCTGCCGGATGGCAAGAATTTCACGCCGGCCGAAGCTGCCTAACTTGATCTCTTCCGACAGTTCTTCCCCAACTTCAAAATCGGGTTCAACCTTGATGGCTTCAGAAATAGGGACCTGGGTGTTTTCATCTTCTACTTCACCGTCTTCAACGATGGTACGTGACCTGAAAATTTCAAGATCTCCTTTGTCAATATTTACAATGATGTCGAAATTATCGGCCGACCCATACCTTTTCGTCAGCATGTGTTTGAATACATCTTCCAGGATGCGCATCATGGTTTCCCTGTCGATGTTTTTGAATTCCTTGAATTCTGAAAAGGTTTCGACTAAATTCAGATGTTCCATTGTTTGGTAATTCTACTGTTTAAACGTGATTACTTCTTTTGCGGATTTGATGTCGCTGAAATTCAACAACACAATTTTATTTTCCGGTTCTTTCTTGGTTTTTTTCAAAGGGGTTATTGCTAGTTCAATGCCGGTTTCACTCGTTTTCAGAACAATCCCGGAGATTTTTTCACCGGATTTTGTCACTACATCCAGTGATTTTCCGATATTTTTTGCATATTGTCTGGGTAATTTTAAAGGACGGTCAGCCCCTGCCGATGACACGGTCAGATCAAAATCTTCAGCATCACGGTCAAGACTTTCATTGAGAAATTGGTTCAGTTCCCTGCATGTATCAACAGTAACACCATGATCGCCATCGATATAAACCGAGATATGATTTCCGGGCTTGACGGCTGTTTCCACGAGAAAAACGTCACTCCCCGCAAGATGTGTACCGATCAATTTATTTACTTTCGCTTCCGTGATCATTGATTATCAATAAAAGAGGGGACTTTTTGTCCCCCCGCTTCGTGCTTTTTAATATCGGGTGCAAAGATACGCAATATTTAATAACGGCAAAATCTTTTTTGTATATTTGTTTGCCAACCTCCTGCAAATGCAAACCCGCTTTGTGATATCGCTATTCCTTATATGCATGGTTCATCCCGTCATTGCACAGTGGAATTACATGAATCCTGCCCCTTCTCCCGAGGGTTATTCAGCCATCCAGTTTGTCGGTGAACAACTGGGGTATGCCATCAGTCCTGCCGGTACACTGGTTCAAACCATGGATGCCGGCCTGCACTGGGCGATCATCAAACCCGTTTCTTTTCCGCAATCCTACTGTACCGACATGTGTTTTGTCTCTGCCTCAAAGGGATGGATCATCGGGGTGAAGGGGATGATTCTTAAAACACCTGATGCAGGCCATACCTGGGATATCTTGCCCTCAGGCACTACTTCAGATCTTTTATCAATCGACATGGTTTCTGAATCAATCGGCTATATCATAGGGATTCACGGTATCATTCTTAAAACAACCGACGGTGGGAATTCCTGGCAACTGATCGTTCCAGATATTGTCAGGGATATGTACGATTGCTTTTTTACCGATGAACAGCAAGGGTTCGCTGCAGCCGATAAAAGCATTTTAAAGACCCTGGATGGCGGAAACACCTGGACTGAAGTGTTGCATGCTGATTCGGGGTACAACTTTATACGGGTTAATTTTACCAGCCCTCTTGCAGGATTTGCAGTCGGGCGCAAAGGCGGAATTTTTAAAACTGCCGATGGAGGGGCAAACTGGACCAGGATTCCGGTAAATACAGATAAAAACCTGACGGGTATTTGTTTTACAAACAACCACACAGGCCATATAACGGGCAATAACGGGATCATGCTCAGAAGCACGGATGCCGGCAATTCATGGAGCATCCTCAATACAGGGTTCCCGTATAATTTCGACGGTCTTGCTTTTTCCAATGACAATAACGGGGCGGCCTATGGACCGCTGGGCGCTATTTTCCATACATCCGATGGCGGAATAACCTGGAGCCCGGCGACATTTTGCACGCTCGATAATTTGTGGGCCATCTCATTTGCCAATGAACAGGTAGGTTTTGTTGCCGGTTCAGCAGGTGCCGTGGGAAAGACCCTGGATGGCGGAAATACCTGGTCGATGCTGTCAACCGGTACCCAAAAATCGATCAGCAGTATTTTAATGGTTAGTCCTGATGTTGGTTACCTTGCCGGAGAACAGGGATTGATACTTAAAACGATAAATGGCGGAGCTTCATGGCAACAGGTAACATCGCCTGATGCAATTAACTGGAGCTCCCTGTACTTCAAGGATGCTGACAATGGCATGGTTTCAGGCATCAGCCCGGTCATTTATGTTACAAAAAATGGGGGTAATTCGTGGACTGGCATCCAAACTGAAACAAATGCCGCCATTAATTCAATGACTTTTTCGGGATCGGTGGGTTATGCCTGCGGGAGCACCGCAACCCTGCTGAAAACCACAAATTTCGGAAGCTCCTGGTCGAAAATTATCGTTCCCGAACTATATGAAGCCAACTTGAATAAGATCATTTGTGTTGATGAAAACAATTGTTTTGTCATGGGGAACCAGTATGTCACAAATGCCTGGGTGATGTTTTTTGCAGCCACTGCCGATGGTGGTGCCACCTGGAAGGTGAAGACGTTCGAGTTTTCCCCTTCCAAAACATTTATGTCAATGTGTTTTACCGATGCGCAGACAGGTTATGCAGGCGGTTCCGATTTTTTATGGAAAACCAAGGATGCGGGGGATAACTGGATTGACCAGACGCCTGAAATTTTGCGATCAGGGCCAAACGAAATCCGTTTCGTCAACCATGAGGTTGGTTTTGCTGTGGGTTATTCGGGGCAAATCCTCTCAACCAGCAACGGAGGAGGGCTTGGAGTAAACAACCCGTCGGCCGCTTCTGTTAAAATTCTTGACCAGAATAGCCCGAACCCTTTTCATGGAACCACCCAAATAGCCTACCGGATCAGGGAAGCAGGTCGGGTAAGCCTGGTAATTTACGATCTGTATGGGAAATATGTCATGGAGTTGGTCAACGCGGTTCAACCGGAAGGATTCTACCGGATAAAATTTGATGGCAGTGGGATTTTACCGGGGGTCTATTTTTACAGGCTCACAAACAATCGGGTTTCAGATACCCGTAAACTGGTGATCTATTGAAAATCCCGGTTGCTGGTTCTGCCGGGATAACATCAGCACAGGGAAAACAGGGATGGGAAATCGCGCAGGCGTTTAATCCATGAAATCTGCTTCCACCGGGGTAACGGGTGCAAGTTTGTCAGGGGTGCCTGATATACAATCCGTATTAGCCTCAATACCGGATGGGTCTTCAAAATCAGCCTCCCTTGGCGTGACCGGGGCAATCTGACTCACTAAAACCGCCGGCATTGCAATCATTTCAGTGCCATCCATGAATGCGGCTTCACCCGGAGTTGACGGCGCCAATTTTAAAAGATCGATGGTTATCTCATTTTTTACGGTTTCCGTTTTGATGTTAAGATTCTTTAAACTTCCTGCAAGCATTGTGCTTGCGGTCATGGCGATCAGGACGATCAGTGTATAGATTTTTGCTTTCATGGCTTTTAAATTTTCAGAGGTTGCCTTTTGTCGTTTTCGGGAATATGACGGGCCATGAAGTTCGATGTTACAGTTGAATAGGTGAGGACTGGAATACAATCGATGAAGGAAAGAATTTTATCGATAAAAAAATGGCAACCTTCTTGTTGAAGATTACCATTCTTTTGTTGACCCACCAGGATTCGAACCTGGGCCGAGAGAACCAAAATCTCTTGTGCTGCCGTTACACCATGGGTCAAAATGATATACGATTTACGTCTCACGTCCTGCGTCAAACGTCTAGCGTTTCCGGCGGCAAAGGTAAAAAAAAAATATTACCGAACACTGTTAAGCGGTAAATTTGTACTTTCGCAGCTTCATTCCAGTAAATTTCATCCTATGAAGAATTTCCAGAAACTGAACAATGTTTTCGGCTGGGCAACTTTTATCATTGCCTCAACGGTTTACATGCTGACCATTGAACCTACAGCCAGCTGGTGGGATTGTGGGGAATACATCGCCACTGCATTTAAGCTCCAGGTCGGCCATCCCCCGGGAGCGCCTTTGTTTCAGATGCTGGGCCGGTTTTTCTCCCTGTTTTCTTTTGGGGATGTTTCTCATGTGGCCATGATGGTCAACGTAATGTCTGGCCTGTCCAGTGGCTTTACTATTTTATTCCTTTTCTGGAGTATCGTATTGTTTGCCAAAAAAATTGTTGCCCCGAAAGGCGACATGACCACGGGGGAGATGTTCACAGTTTTCGCAGCTGCTTTCGTCGGGGCCATGGCTTATACTTTCAGCGATACATTCTGGTTTTCTGCCGTTGAAGGTGAGGTTTACGCAATGTCATCAGCGTTTACAGCCATATCCTTCTGGGCCATTTTGAAATGGGAAGATGTGGCCGACGAAAAGCATTCATACCGCTGGCTTGTGCTGATCGCTTTTTTAATGGGACTGGCCATCGGCGTTCACTTGCTCAACCTCCTCGTAATCCCTGCAACCTGCATGGTCTATTACTATAAGAAATATAAAAAACCCACAAAGACGGGCATGCTGGTTACATTGATCCTGTCAATCCTGATCCTCGCATTTGTCATGTTTCTCATCATTCCCGGAATGGTACAGCTTTCCGGGAAATTCGAATTGTTGTTTGTCAACGGTTTCGGCATGCCATTCAATACCGGGACAATTTTCTTTTTCGTCCTGCTGATCGGACTGATTGTCTGGGGATTGTATTTTACCCGCAAACGGGGAAAAACAGTGCTGAATACCATTATTTTATCATTCGCCTTCATCCTCATCGGGTATTCATCCTTTTTAATGCTGGTGATCCGTGCCAATGCAGATACGCCCATCAATGAAAATGCCCCCAAGGACGCCGTAAGTCTGCTTTCTTACCTGAACAGGGAGCAATATGGCGATTTCCCCATTGCATACGGCCAGTATTACAATGCCCCGATCATTGATTATGCTGATGGGAACCCTGTCTACCAGAAAGATGAGAAAGCTGGGAAATACATCATCATTGACAACCGGAAAGGAACAGTCCCGGTTTTCGATCCGAAATTCACAACTATTTTTCCACGCATGTGGAGTAACCAGCGGAAAAGTTCGGCTGACTTTTATAAAAAATGGGGGGGCGAAGGCATCCCTGTCGAAGTTACTTCATCAGATGGAAAGACGGAAACATTGAACAGGCCAACCTTTGGTGAAAACCTGAAGTATTTCTTTTCTTACCAGATCGGCCATATGTATATTCGCTATTTCATGTGGAATTTTGTCGGGCGCCAGAATGATGTCCAGGGATTTGGTGGCAGCCTGGAAGATGGAAACTGGATCAGTGGCATCCCGTTTCTTGATAAAATGCGCCTGGGCCATAGCCAGGTTGATCTTCCCGACAGTAAGAAAAACCGGGCATCGAACAAATATTATTTTTTGCCATTGATCCTTGGACTCATCGGATTTTTTTTCCAGATGGGCAAAGATGCAAAAGGAACGATCATCATCTCACTCCTGTTCATTATGACCGGCCTGGCCATCCTGGTTTATCTGAACCAGCAGCCTTACGAACCACGTGAACGGGACTATGCCTACGCGGCGTCATTCTATGCATTTGCAATCTGGATCGGGCTGGGGCTTATCCCGCTGATCAACTTTTTAAAGAAAAAGCTTGCTGAAAATGCCTCCATAGCCATTGTTTTCGGACTTTGCCTTTTACTGGTGCCGGGTATCATGGCAAAGGAGAACTGGGATGATCACGACCGTTCGGGAAAATATGCCTGCCGGGATTTTGCCGCTGATTATCTGAAATCATGCGACCCCCAGGGAATCCTGTTTACCAACGGCGACAATGATACATTCCCTTTGTGGTACGATCAGGAAGTTGAAGGAATCGGTACCGATGTGCGTGTTGTCAACCTCATGCTGGCCTCTGGCCCCTGGTATATCAATCAATTGTATAAAAAGGCCTACAATTCCAATCCCATTCGGCTTACTTTGAACCAGGAGCAGTACCGGCAGGGAACCAACGACATCGTACCGTTTTATGACATAGGATTAAAAGGATATGTTGAATTAAAGGACATGATCGACTTTATTAAAAGCGATGACCCTCAAACTTTTCTTCCCTTGCAAAATGGAGAACAGATGAAGTTTTTCCCATCAAAAAAGGTAAAAATTACTGTTGATTCGGCTGCCTGCGTGAAATATGGAATTGTGCCAAAACACCTCCGGGGAAAAATGGTTGATTCAATTTGCTGGACCATCCGCACAAATCAGCTCTATAAGAATGACCTGATGCTGCTCGATCTGCTTGCCTCCAACAAGTGGGAGCGTCCGATCTATTTTGCAGCACCCTCGAGCGTGAATCATTGTGTTTCCATCGACTCGTTCTGTCATGTTCAGGGCTGGGTTTACAAATTCATGCCTGTCAAATCCGATCCCAATGACTATATCCAGGGAATGGGCGGCGTAGATGCACTCACTTCTTACGACATTCTTAAAAATAAGTGTGCCTGGGGAAACCTGAATGACCCACATGTGTATGTTGATCCTGAAAGTTTGAACAATTCGGTGAGGCCTAAAACCAATTTCATGCGTGTTGCACAATCCCTGGTTGCACAGGGCAAAAAGAAAGAAGCCATAGAGATGCTTGACATTTATATCAAGTATTTTCCCGATTCGAAAGTGCCGTACGATATGTATATGCTCCCTTATGCTGAAATATATTACAAAGCCGGAGCACCTGATAAGGCGAACAAGCTTGTTGAACGTATTGCTGCGATCAGTAGCCAGAACCTTGACTACTACTATTCCTTTTCCAAGTCAAATCCACAGTACTTTGACCAGGATATTCAAACAAGCCTGGGCATCATCAAGCGGATATCGATGATCGCTTCGGAAAACAACCAGCCTAAACTCGCTGCCAAAATTGACACATTGTTCAATATGAAACTGAAATCGTTTCAATAACCATTGACTTTCGTAATTTGTTAATCGTAATTTGTTTACCCCTATGTTACTAACAGCAATAACCTGGAATCCCAGCCCTGAGATTTTTAGTATTGGTGGGTTTGCCGTCAGATGGTACGGGCTGTTCTTTGCACTTTCGTTTTTCTTTGGGTACCTGATCATGCAGAAGTTCTTCAACAAAGAAGGCGTTCCAATAAAATTGCTGGATGAACTGACCACCTATATGATCGTAGGAACCATTGTTGGCGCACGCCTTGGCCATGTGTTTTTTTATGAACCAGCCTGGTACCTGGCACACCCCATCAAAATTCTTAAGGTGTGGGAAGGCGGGTTAGCCAGCCATGGAGCAGGCATCGGGATCATTCTGTCAATCCTGGTATTCTCATCAGTGCGAAAGAAACCTTTCCTATGGGTCATGGATCGGATTGTCATCGTTGTCGCGCTTGCCGGTTTCCTCATCCGGATGGGTAATCTGATGAACTCTGAGATTTATGGTTTGCCCACTTCACTGCCGTGGGGTTTTCAGTTCCTGCGTTCCACAACACCTTCGGATGGATTGGTCCCACGACATCCTACCCAGATCTATGAAGGCTTATCATACCTGTTTATTTTCTTCCTTTTATGGTGGTACTATTACAAAAAAGATGGGAAACCAGCCTTGGGATTCCTGTTTGGACTTTTTATGATCCTGGTATTCGGGATGCGTTTCATTATTGAATTCATCAAAGAACCTCAGGTGGGTTTCGAACAAGGTCTTTTGCTGAACATGGGCCAGCTACTTTCAATCCCATTTGTCATTGCCGGGGGCATCCTTGTTTTCCTTTCTTTTAGGAAGAAGAGTTTATCACTACATAAATGACCTGATTTGCATCTCTAAATCCTTATAGTCATTCTGAAGGACCATACCGGGATAATTTTTTGACATTTCAAAGGCATAAAGCAAGTCAAATTCTTCCTGGTTCATCGAAAAATAGATTTTTTTTTCCATTAAATACCGCGAAAGGTATTCCTGTTCAGTCTGTCCTGGCGTAGGAATGAAAATTGCCCTTTTCCCAAGAGTAACTATGTCCATGATGCTTGAGTATCCCGACCTGCAAATTACCAGCACCGAGCGCTGGATCAGTTCTTGCAGTTTCACTGAATCAAGGTGTGTAAAAACATGGATCCTGTTGTCAAGAACATAGGCTTCATCGGATTCAGGCATGCCACGTACCATTGCAACCTGCAAGTTGATGCTGACAAGTTGCCTGAGAATTTTTTCTTCAAGGATTGTTCTTTGAGGTTCGGGCCCAGAAAGCATCACCAAAATATCAAATTCAGGCTGGTTATAACCGGCAAAAGGTTCAACTGATTTTGAAAAACGGGACAGAACACCTATAAAATGTGCATTGGCCGGCAGTCGCCGCGGATGCGACAATGCACCTGCCAGGCCAAGGTGGGACTCAAAATCGGGAATCCAGCAGGAGTTATACTGTTTTATAAACCAGTAATTTATTGAATTGAGCATGCCCTGAATGAACTTCAGGTTGCCGGGTACCTGGATGTTCGGTTGATGTGTAATAAATACCGATGGGATATTTGAATGCCAGCATCCAAATCTGTTGTCTGAAATAATCAGGGTAGCGTTGGTTTGTGCTGCAATTTTCTTCAGGGTCTGATGTTCATGCCAGATTCCAAACAGAAGCTTTGGTAAAAGTTGTAACATTTTAAACGCAAACCGGTCATTCCTTGGATAATGGATGTTCGTTCCGGGAAAATCGATGAAAGAGATACCCGGATACTCTTTTCTGATGAATTCCAACGGTCTTCCGCTGGCCGCAACAACCACTTTAAATCCAAGTGCCTGAAGTTTTGATATAACCGGAACACAGCGGGTTGCATGACCTATTCCCCAATCCAGGGGGCAAATGAGCGCTGTTTCTCTTCCTGGCATAACCAATTGAACCTGTACAAACCAAATTTATACTAAAATCTTGCTTTGGTGCGGAAAAGTTATCCACACTGTATTACCTTTTATAAACGAACACGATAAAGCAGTATAAAACACCTCACCCTAACCCTCTTCTGAAGGAGAGGGGAATTCCCCTTCTCCTTCAGAAGAAGGGGCCAGGGGAGGAGGTCTAATGACTTAGTGGATGAAGTTTTATGAATTTGTAATAATATGGCAGATGATAAATTGTTATACCAGATCGGTTTGACCTTGATCCCCGGAGTAGGTGATGTGTTGGGACGAAAACTTGTTGCTCTTTGCGGAAGTGCTGAAGCCGTGTTCAGGGAACCGAGACATCACCTGGAAAAAATTCCCAGGATCGGCGAAATACTGGCCCTCGCTGTAGGAAATGACGAAATATTGATTCGCGCAGAAAAGGAGATCTCTTTTATCGAAAGGTTCAGTATCATGCCATTTTTTTTTCAGGACAAGACCTATCCCCATCGCCTGAAGAATTGTATAGACAGCCCTGTTTTACTGTTTTACAAGGGAACAGGCGACTTGAATTCCCCCCGGGTGATTGGCATTGTTGGTACACGGAAAGCCACAGAATACGGGAAGAATGTCACGCATGAACTGGTTGCCGGACTCGTGCGGCAGCAGGTTTTGGTTGTAAGTGGACTTGCGTATGGCATCGATAGCTGTGCACACCGCTTTTCACTCGATTGTGGACTGGATACCATAGGTGTGCTTGGACATGGCCTGGATACAGTTTACCCATGGCTTCACCGGCCTTTGGCTGAAAAAATGCTGACCCAGGGTGGGTTGATCACAGAGTTTTTAAGTAAAACCAAACCCGACCGTTCAAATTTCCCAAAGAGAAACCGGATCATTGCCGGACTCTGCGATGCCATCATTGTTGTTGAAGCCGGTCGGAAAGGTGGTGCGCTCATCACCGCCGACATTGCCAATTCTTACAACAGGGATGTTTTCGCCGTTCCGGGCAGGGTGACCGATCCGTTCTCGGATGGAACGAATTATCTGATCAGGACCAACCGTGCTGCCCTGGTGCAAAAAGCCGAGGACATCGAATATCTGATGGGATGGAAAGAATCCGCTGGATTTGCAAAGACGGCACAACGTAAAATTTTTATTGAAATGACCCCGGAGGAGGAGAAAATTGTGACCCTGCTCGAGGAAAAGGGGCAACTGGGAATCGATGAAATTTGTATCCTTTCATTGAATCCCATGAGCAAAGTATCAGCATCCTTGCTCAATCTTGAATTTGAAGGAATTGTAAGATGTTCGCCCGGGAAAATCTATTCATTGCTCTGAAAGTTCCGGACTGGAAAAAGCTGCTTTCAGTCCAAGAACCAAAACAATTATTGTGGAGCCAAATGAAAAAAGGCTAAGTAGTTTGAAATCACTCGTCAGCATGCAAAAATTGAATATCCCGTGAAAAAATGCGGCAACAAATAATCCGGTAAGCGAAAATACGACCCTGGTTTTTAGAATTTTTGCCATTCCAATAAAAAAAACCATGATCACGGAGAACATGATGTTGGCTGGAATTAACACAAATGCATAAAGAGTAGCAGGAAAGAGTGACTGGATATTCAAGATGTTAAAAATAAAAAGGATGAGGGCGATTGAAGAAAACCCCAGCGAAATCATTATTGAAAGCGCGATCGCATCGATCGGCCTTGTAATTTTGTTTTTGGGAATAATAAAATACCGTAAAATAATGAATTTGCCCAACTCGGAACTTATACCAACCGTGATGAATGAATAAAAGATAATACGATTAAGGCTCCTTAGATTGCTGAGACCAAGTTTAATTGAAAAAAACTCAAAGACGAGCAATAAAAGAACTCCTGCACCACCCGCGATGTAACTTTGAAAAAGAAGCCTGCTGAATTCCCGGGTATAATGCCTTTTAAAGTACAGATAAAGAAAAAATGCAAGAAGAGGGGCTGACCCCAGCATTAAATACGAGACTGGCCTCATATAACAGATATAAAAGTGAAATCTCAGCCAAATGTAATTAATTTTATACTTTTACAAACAAAAATTAATCTCTTAATCTGTCTTTTGGAAGGAATCGTCGTAAAATCAACCGGAAGTTGGATCATCGTTAGGCTGCAGGACGGAACAAGGCATGAATGCAAATTGAAAGGGCAGTTCCGCATGCGTGATATAAAACACACAAACCCGGTGGCTATCGGTGATCATGTGCAGGTGGAGCTCATGCCCGGAGATAGTCATGGAATGATAACGAAGATTCATCCACGTGAAAATTACATCATCAGGAAAGCAACGAAACTTTCAAAGGTATCCCATATCATTGCAGCAAACCTCGACCATGCTTATCTGATCGCAACACTTGCCCAACCCAGGACCTCAAATGGGTTTATCGACCGGTTTCTTGTTACTGCTGCGGCTTACTACATCCCGGCCAGTATTATTTTCAATAAAGTTGATCTGTATAGCCCTGAATTGCTTGAAACCCTGGAGGGATTATGCACTGTTTATGAAAATGCAGGTTATCATTGTTACCGTTCATCCGCGATCCATGGTGAAGGAGTTGAACTGATCAGGGAACTGCTCAATGGAAAGGTGAGCCTTTTTTCTGGACATTCCGGGGCCGGGAAGTCGGCGCTGATTAAAGCCATCGACCCTTCTTTGAACCCCAGGATCGGGATCCTGTCACAAACACATCAAAAAGGGATGCATACCACTACTTTTGCTGAAATGTACGAATTGGGCAGCAATGGCTTCATCGTGGATACACCCGGGATCAAGGAATTTGGCCTGATTGATTTTGATAAAACCGAAATCCACAGATGCTTTCCGGAAATGGACCGCCTTCTGCCTTTTTGCCAGTACAAAAATTGCTCGCATACGCATGAGCCCGGGTGTGCGGTAAAAGCCGGGATCAAAACAGGTTCAGTGAGCATGTTGCGTTATAATTCATATATTAGCATCCTCCATGATAGCTAAACAACTGATCACCGGTCATGTCATACCACTAAAATCCACTGATACTGGTGCTTTTGCCCTGCTCCAGATGGAAGAAGCTCGATTGTCGCACCTTCCTATTGTTGAAGGGACAACCTTGATTGATATTATCTCGGATAAGGAAATTCAGGCTGTTGATGATCCGGAATTGGAAGTTGGGCGATATAAAATTAACCCCATCAGGGTTTCTGTTGACGAGGAACAACATGTTTATGAAGTGCTTAAGTTGTTTTCCTCCCTGAATCTGACCATGGTTCCCGTGGTCAGGGATGAAAATTACTACGTGGGGGCAATCATCCTTCCGACCATTGTAAATTCACTGGCGGCGATGATTGGAATCGATAATCCCGGCAGCATTGTCATTCTGGAAATAAATGACAAGGATTACAGCCTGGCAGAGATTGTGAAAATCGTTGAATCGAATGATACAAAAATTCTCAGTTGTTTCGTTACCCCACTTCCTGATTCCACCATCCTGGAGGTCACCCTCAAGGTAAGCCGGATTGAGATCGGCCCGTTACTCCAAACGTTCTTCAGATTAAATTACCTTGTTACCGCATCCTGGTCAAAGGAAAATTCTTTTAATGAAGGCCTCCAGGACCGGTTCGATGCCTTGATGAATTACCTGAACATTTGAACAATGAACCGCTTTTTTGCCTGCAGGTTCATCATTTTCCTGGTTTTTACCGGCATTGATTTTATGTTGTCGTTCAGCCTTGCTCTTGCTTCTCTTCCGGCAGGTACAACAGGGCAAGGAACTTCTAGCGATACCATTGTCATTCACAAAATCAGCATAAAAGGAAATTCAATCACCAAACCCGGGATCATCATGCGTGAATTGAATTTCAAAGTGAACGATACCCTTCCCGCTGATCAATTTTCAACCATGCTGATTGACAGCAGACAAAATATTTTCAATACCAGGCTCTTTAATTTTGTTACCATCGATACAACCCATGCCTCAGACCAACGGTTAACAGACGTTACTGTTGCATTGGTCGAACGATGGTATATCTGGCCAATTCCATACTTTGAAATTTCTGATCGTAATTTTAATGTCTGGTGGGAAACCAGGGATTTCAACCTGCTTACCTATGGAGTGGATTTTACCTTTTTCAATGTGAGGGGTAGGAATGAAACCCTTCGGATCCTGGCCCATTTCGGATTCAACCAGAAATTTGGATTTACCTATAAAATTCCGTACATCAACAAAAAACAGACTCTTGGGATTGGTTTTGGTTCTGGGGTTGAACTAAACCATGAACTGGCTGTTTATACCATGAACAATGAACCGGTTTATGTCAGGAATGATTCAAGGTATCTTAAAAAAATGGTACAAGGGTCAGGTGAACTTAACTACCGGCCTGATTTTTTCAGTACCCATACTTTTCGGGTGGCTTACGCATATTTCTCATTTGATTCTTCCATTCGGAGTATTCCCGGATTTGTACTGGCAGGTGAAAACATCCAGCAGTTTTTCAGCTTCAGCTATCTTTATAAAAATGATCATCGCGATGTTCAATTCTATCCGTTGAAGGGATATTGCCTGGAAGTGGAAGTAAACCATACTGTTCCTTTCGAAACAACACACAATAGTTACGTTCAGACAAACCTTCGTTTCTACCGGCAACTCTACAACCGCTGGTATTGGGCTTCAGGGTTTACCGGGAAACTGAGTTTCGAAAAAACCCAGCCATATTATCTCCAGCGTGGTTTAGGTTATGGACGAAATTTTGTACGGGGTTACGAATATTACATCATTGATGGGCAGCATTTTGCATTGTTGAAGCAAAATTTGAAATTTGCCCTGTTGCCTCAGCGTGTTGAACAATTCGGGTTCATTCAAACCACCAAGTTCAACACGCTACCGCTGGCCCTGTATCTCAATGCATTCATTGACATGGGATTTGTTTATCATTACCCGCAGCCTGCTGCCAACGGCTATGATACCGGCAATACCCTTGAAAACAGCTTTCTGATAGGATATGGACTTGGATTGGACTTTACAACGTATTATGACATTGTGATTCGGGTAGAGGGTACGGTTAACCGCCTGCAGCAGCCTGGGATCTATCTGCATTTTATCGCTCCGATATAATCGCTAACGTTCCTGCAATTAAAAATTACTGTACCTTTGCACGCCGAATTAAAAAATTGTAAAACACCATGAATGTTGCCTTATTTGGTAAAAATGTGACCGATGCAGCCATTCCATTCATCCAGGAACTGGTCGATGCCTTGAATAATTTGAATGGGGTAACATTCATCTACCAGCCATTTTTTAATAGTCTTGGCGGCAAAGTTGTTTTCACAAGGGATCCTGAATTGTTTTCCAGGCAGGCTGAAATCGAACATAAGGCAGATTTCTTATTTTCCATCGGGGGAGATGGAACGATTTTGGATGCGCTGAGTCTTGTCGGTACCTCCGGGATCCCGGTAACCGGTATCAATCTTGGCAGACTTGGTTTTTTATCCAGCATCCCCAAAGAACTTATCATCCCTGCCATTGAAGCGATACAGACCGGCCAGTATCAGATTGAAGACAGAACCCTGTTAAGCCTTGATTCTCCGCGGAACCTGTTTGGTTTGAATAATTATGCACTGAATGAAATTACCGTGTACAAGCCAAATGTCATGACGATGCTTACAATCAAGACCTGGATTAACAACGAATTTTTAAATGCTTACTGGGCTGATGGATTGATTGTTGCAACCCCTACTGGTTCTACAGCCTATTCACTCAGTTGTACCGGCCCGATCATCACCCCGGATTCTGAGAATTTTTTAATAACCCCGATAGCAAGCCACAATCTTACTGTCAGGCCGATTGTCATTAAAGATGATTGTGAAATCAGGATCCGGGTTACCGGAAAGAATTCCGAATTCCTGGTCAGCCTCGACTCACGAACAGAAAAAGTAGATCAAGGGGTAGAATTACTGATTCACAAGGCTCCATTTAAAATTAAATTGCTTCGATTGACAGATAAAAGCTTCTTCCAGACCATTCGTGAAAAGCTGAACTGGGGGTTGGATAACCGGAATTAGCATAATATTATGCAAGATGAGGCCGATTCATCAAATAAATGTATGATCTGGGCGTTATTCAAAGTTGTTGAACGATAAGATCAAAAAAGAATATTTAAGCCGCATGCATAACAGTCTCAGAAATTCGGTTTTATTGATAATCCTGTTCCTTTTCCAGTGTTTTTCGGTGAAATCCCAGGACCTGGAAGTTGGATTGACAGCCGGTGGTTGTTATTATCTTGGCGATCTCAACCCGGGAAAGCATTTTCTCCATACCAATATAGCCTATGGTCTGGAAGCAAGGTATGACCTTGATACTCGCTGGGCTGTGAAAATAAGTGGTTTGCGTGGTAAAATAGAGGGAAATGCCGCGTCCTCCGATTTTCTTCCCAACCGCGGGCTTGACTTCACCAGCCAGGTGACTGATATTGCAGGGGAGGTAGAATTTAATTTTCTTCCATATTTTACAGGAAGCCGGATGAACAGAATATCGCCGTATATTTACACAGGCATTTCCGTGTTCTTTTTTAACCCTGTCAGCAATGGTCAATTTTTGCGGAAACTGGGCACGGAAGGGCAGAATGTCGGTTATCAGGGGCGCACTCCCTATGGTTCTGTAAGCGTTTCAATTCCATTTGGTTTGGGGGTCAAAGTGAGCCTTTCAAAACGTGTGGGATTGCAGGCGTTTTGGGAAATGCATAAAACATTCAATGACTACCTCGATGATGTAAGTACTACTTATTATCTGAACGGTTCATCAATTGACCCAAAGGATCCGACAGGAGCTATGTCGGACCCAACGCGCAACCACGAACCTGGAATGCAACGTGGAAATTCTTCTAACATGGATTGGTATGCTTTTTTTGGCATCTCTTTTACATATAGTTTCAATTTGCTGGCATCAAATAAATGCCGGGATTTGAACCATTGATGGTCGGATTCTCATTATGACGGAAATAAAAGATCAAATTGATAGGAAAAATTTACCGGTTCATGTGGCTGTAATCATGGATGGGAATGGCCGCTGGGCGAAAAAACGCGGCTTTATTCGTACCCTGGGACATGAAAAGGGAGTGGATGCCGTTCGAAACACCGTCGAAGCGGCTGCCGAACTCGGGATACAATTTCTTACCATGTATGCCTTTTCAACAGAAAACTGGAACCGCCCCAAATATGAAATCGATGCACTGATGCGTATTCTGGTCAATTCTCTTCACAAAGAAATGACCACCCTCATGAAAAACAATGTCAGGCTTAAAGCCATTGGTGATTTGAAGAGCCTCCCTCCAAAGAGCAACCGTGAGCTGATGAAGTCAATCGATGAAACAAAAGAGAACACCGGACTGACCTTGATCCTCGCCCTTAGTTACAGCTCACGCTGGGAATTGGTGGAAGCAGCCCGGGCAATTGCGCGGAAAGTTGAATTAAAAGAATTATCACCTGATCAAATTGATTTATCCACTTTTACCTCTTTCCTTGCTACCGCGGCCATACCTGATCCCGAACTCCTCATACGCACCAGCGGGGAATATCGCATCAGCAACTTTTTACTTTGGCAAATAGCCTATGCTGAATTTTATTTTACAGATACCCTGTGGCCGGATTTTGGTAAAATCGATTTTTACAAAGCTGTTCTGGATTTTCAGGGGAGGGAGCGAAGATTTGGGCTTACCAGTGAACAGATCAATGAATTTGAAGGAAAACTACGTAAATAAATCTGAATGAGACTCCGCGAACTGCTGATTATACTGTTATTATTGCTTGCTATCTTACCTGTTTCAGCCCAGATCAGTCTCGGTGATGGTTTTACAGCGGATTATAACAACCCCAAAGAGTACTATATTGGCGGTATTACCGTGAGTGGTGTTAAATACCTCGATGGAAATGTACTGATCATGCTTTCTGGTTTGACAGTAGGCGATAAGGTAAAGATTCCGGGAGATAAAATTTCACAATCTGTTCGTAAATTATGGGAACAAGGGCTTTTCGAGGATATTAAGGTTTCGGTTTCAAAAGTGGTTGATGATCAGGTTTTTATAAATTTCAATCTCAAGGAACGTCCCAGACTTTCTAAGTTCCAGTTCACTGGGATTAAAAAATCTGATGCGGATGACATCCGGCAAAAGATTCGTTTGGTCAAAGGCGATTATGTTACCGATAACCTCATCATCAAAACCACAAATATCATCCGCAAATTTTACAATGACAAAGGCTTTTTAAATACAGATGTTCACATTGAACTTAAAAAAGATTCTGCAACTGCCAATGAAGTAACGATGTATATCAACATCGACAGGAATGAAAAAGTGAAAGTTTATACCATCACCATTCATGGCAATAAAAACATCGGCACCGATTTGATCAAAGCATCTTTGAGTAAAACCAAAGAAAAAAGTGTTTTCAACCCCATGAACAATATGGACAAGGTTGTTTACAACACAGCTAAAGATGTGGCAACCGTCGATTTTCTGGAAGTTGGCAACGTATTGGAGCAACACGTTTCTGATAATATCCGGATCAGGCTTTTTAAGTCATCGAAATTCATTGATGAAGATTACCAGGCAGATAAGCAAAAACTTATTGGGAAATATAACCAACTTGGCTATCGGGATGCCCGCATTATCAGGGATTCTATTTCGAAAAATGATGATAATACGATAAACATCGACATTTGGATCGAAGAAGGGCCAAAATATTTCATTCACAGCATCACATGGGTTGGAAACACCAAATATTCGTCAAAATTCCTTGACCGGATTTTAAAAGTCAGCAAAGGCGATGTGTATGATCAGGCAGCACTTGAAGAGGCCCTCACATACAATCCCAGCGGTGCTGACATCAGGTCGCTCTACATGGACGACGGGTATTTGTTTTTTGATGTTTCCCCTGTTGAAACCAGGGTGCAAAACGATTCAATCGACATTGAAATCCGAATGCACGAAGGGAAACAGGCAACCGTTAACAAAGTGACCATTAAGGGCAATACTAAAACAAATGATCATGTCGCATTGCGTGAAATCCAGACGCGGCCCGGTCAGCTTTTTAGCCGCGACAGACTTATCCGGTCGCAACGGCAACTGGCTCAGTTGAGATATTTCGATGCAGAGAAGCTGACACCCAATGTCAATCCCAATCCGGAAGATGGTACGGTCGATATCAGTTATGACGTTACAGAGACATCGGCTGACCAGATTGAACTTTCGGGAGGCTGGGGATATGGCAGGATTGTCGGAACCCTGGGCCTGTCATTCAACAATTTTTCGTTGAAAAATATTACCAACCTGAAATCATGGAAACCGATCCCTGCCGGTGATGGGCAGAAGTTGAGTTTACGGTTTCAAACCTACGGCAAGGGTTATTACAGCTATAGCTTTTCCTTCACAGAGCCCTGGCTTGGCGGCAGGAAGCCGCTGGCCCTTAGCTTGTCGTATTACCATTCAAAATATACCAACGGTTTGGCAGCGAATGATGCCAGTTTTGCCTATTTTAAAATTGATGGGATTTCTGTCGGACTTGGAACCCAGTTGCGCTGGCCTGATGACTATTTCTCGCTCTACCAGAGCCTGAACTATAACAGGTATAATACATACAATTATGCATCGATTTTTACTTTTGGAGGTGGGAACGGAGTTTATAACGCATTGAGTTATTCCGTTACATTATCCCGGAATTCGGTGGATGCGCCAATTTTTGCAAGAAACGGCTCGGAGTTATCCTTCAATGTGGAGGTGACTCCTCCATATTCATGGTTCCGTGGCAACGTTGATTATTCAAGTATGTCTGCCAGTGAACGTTACAAATGGGTTGAATATTACAAGATCAAATTCAAGGGTGCCTGGTACATCAATCTTGTGGAGAAACTTGTGATGACGCCCCGGATCCAGTTCGGATTTCTTGGGGCTTATAATCAGAATTTGGGAGAAACACCATTTGAGCGCTTTTATCTCGGCGGCGATGGTTTATCAGGAACCAACAACATGGATGGACGCGAACTCATAGGCATGCGCGGATATGCTAATAACTCGCTTACGCCCGGGTATCCAACCACCATCGGGGGCACGGTATATACACGTTACACGCTCGAATTGCGCTATCCGATTTCTCTCAATCCCAGTGCTACCATTTTTGGATTGGGATTTGTCGAAGCCGGCAACGACTGGTTGTATTGGAAAAATTTCAACCCTTTCAACGTGTACAGATCTGTGGGTGTTGGCGTACGGGTGTTTTTACCGATGTTCGGACTGCTTGGTCTCGATTGGGGGTATGGTATTGATGCGATTCCCGGTGTTCCAGGCGCCAACGGCGGGCAGTTCCATTTCTCGATCAACTCTTCGATTGACTAGGAAAAAGCCGGCCAGTGGACAACTGAATTGACTAACTTTGTAACTTTGTGACTCAGTAAATCCTGTTACTTTATCGACTTCTTAGATGATTTAAAATTATATCATATGAAAAAGAAAGTTTTAATTTTTACGGTGATCATGTTTGCTGCTTTGTTTATTCAGGCTCAGAAATTCGCTTACGTCGACACTGAATACATCCTCGATAATATCCCTGAATTCGCAGAAGCGCAATCCCAACTTGATGAAATTTCCTCTCAGTGGCAAAAAGAGATCGAAGCTAAATTTGCAGAGGTTGATAAAATGTATAAGGACTACCAAACCCAGGCTGTCCTTCTTCCAGATGACATGAAAAAGAAAAAAGAACAGGAAATTGTTGATAAAGAAAAGGAAGTCAAGAATTTACAACGAAACCGGTTTGGAAAAGAGGGTGATCTGTTTAAAAAACGCCAGGAACTGGTCAAGCCTATTCAGGAAAAAATTTACAATGCAATTCAGGAAATTTCGACAAGTAACAATTATGCGGTTATTTTTGATAAAGGCGGCAGTTTGACCATGATGTACGCAAATCCAAAATATGATATCAGCGACGAAGTACTGGACAACCTTGGTGCAAGCCTGAATAACAGGAAAGGAAAAGGAAAAACGGGCGGTACTACTCCTTCAGGTGGGAAAAATGCAAATACCGAATCAGCACCTTCAGGTGGAAAAAATACCAACACCGATGCAGCACCTTCAGGCGCATCTGTACCCAGAGAACCGAAGAAATAAAAAAAAATGTTTACTTTTGCATCACAATTCGTAGTATAAACCATTTAATTATTGAAAATGAAAAAATTAGCTAAGTTTATTGCTGTTGTTGTATTGATCATTGGTTGTTCTTTTGTTTCACAGGCACAAAATCCGGTCAAGATTGGATATATTGATTTCAATACATTGCTGGCAGCAATGCCGGGAATTGATTCTGTAAAGATCAAACTGCAAAGTTATCAGAAGACCCTCACAGACCAGATGGATGCTATGAAAGCGGAGTTTGAAAACAAGTACCTGGATTATCAATCACAGGCTTCAAGCATGTCGGATCTGATAAAACAAACCAAGGAGAAAGAATTGTCAGATCTCCAGGCTCGTATCGATGCGTTTCAACAAAAAGCCAGCCAGGATCTTCAAACCAAACAGCAGGAATTAGTTGCCCCGTTTATCGAGAAAGCCAAAGCAGCTATCAAAGAAGTTGCCAAGGAAAATAAATTCACCTTTGTTTTAAATGCAATAGAAGATGTTGTTATTTATAAAGATGAGGCCGATGATGTCATGTCGCTGGTGAAGAAAAAACTTGGAATACAGTAAAGATATTCTACAAAGTGAAAAGCCGGTTTTTATAAAGGACCGGCTTTTTTATTTCACTATTCACCAATTCATTAATAAGAATTACCAGCTTCCTCCGGCACCGCCTCCGCCAAAGCTTCCTCCGCCAAAGCCGCCGAAACCGCCACCGCCTCCGCCGAAACCACCCCCGCCTGAACTGAAGTCGTTCCATGATCCGCCATGGCCGCGACCCATTGAGCCAAGCAACCAGAAAGCGGTCCAGAAAGGAAGGCTTTTGCCTACAGACATTCCGCGCGCCCGGCTGCCACGAATAGCCATGAACACGACGATGATAATGACAATCGGAATCAGGAGGCCAAAGGGGCTTGATTTCTTACCGGCTTTCTTGCTGTATTGGTCTGCGGTATACTCTCCTTTCGCCAGGGAAATCATGGTTGAAGTAGCCGATTCAATTCCTGCATAATAATTTCCGGTTCGGAAATTCGGCAGCATTTCATTTTCAACAATCCGTTTGGCTAAAGCGTCCGGAATAACCCCTTCCAGGCCATACCCGGTTTGAATGCATGCTTCGCCATTTTCATTGGGATACTTAGGTTTCACAAGCAATACGGCTCCATTGTTTTTCCCTTTTTGACCGACACCCCATTTTTCGCCGATCAACCTGGCAAATTCATTCTTGTCATACCCGTTGAGTGATTTAACCAGTACTACAACGATTTGGGTGGAGCTGGAATCATTGAAGGTCACAAGTTTCCGTTCAAGGTTTTGCACTTCATCGGTGCTTAAAATCCTGGCAAAATCGTTCACGAGCCGCGGTGGATCAGGCCTGGATGGAATATTCTGTCCATTGACCGAAGCGTATCCAAACAAGAATAGAATTCCTAAAAACGGGAGAAAATACCTCTTATATGATCGCATAAACTTTATCTTCTTAAACACATTAACTTATTAGATAAGTAATTAGTCTTTACCGAAAGATACTTCATCCGGCAGTTCGTTAACATCACCGAGGTGATAGGGAAAATGTTTTTTTAAATGTATCCCGGTGGATGTAATTGCTTCGATCAGGCCCTCGGTATAACGGTTTTCCCTGAAATGGTCCAGCATCTTTGCTTTTATTTCATTCCAGTAATTTTCCGGAACCAGCTTATGAATACCGCTGTCGCCAATGATGGCGAAGCGCCGGTTTTTTACTGCCAGGTAAATTAATACACCATTCCGAAGCTCCGTTTTATTCATTCCAAGTTGTTTGAAAACGAATGCAGCACGGTCAAGCACATCCCCCGAAAAAGTGTTTTCAATATGAACACGAATCTCCCCGGATGTATCCAGCTCCGCATTCATAATTGCCTGCCTGATATCGTCTCTCTCCTGTATTGAGAAAAAATTTTTTGCACCGGTACCCATGTTTGTTGTGATATAGTTGTTGCTGTTGTTCAGATTCTGTGTACACCTTATAATGAGTGCATTCCTGGCGGTAAATGGATGAACTTTACAGGGATGCTAAAATTGAACTTGCGGTGCTTTTTCCGCTCCCGCCTGTGCCTGGAAATAAGCTTTTTTCTGGAACCCCAGCATGCCAGCAAACATGCTGGTAGGGAATTGCCGCAAATAGGTGTTGTAAGCCTGGGCCGATTCGTTGAATTTCATGCGCTCAACAGTGATGCGGTTTTCCGTACCTTCCAGCTGTGCCTGAAGTTCAGAAAAATTTTGCGTGGCTTTAAGTTCCGGATACTTTTCAACAACAACCATGAGCCTGCCAAGTGCTGAACTCACTCCATTCTGAGCCTCCTGAAACTTTTGCAACGAAGCCTCATCCAGGTTTTTAGGATTGATTTGAACACTGGTAGCCTTTGCACGTGCCTCAATGACTGCGGTAAGTGTCTGTTGTTCGAAATTGGCAACTCCCTTAACAGTGTTGACCAGGTTTGGGATCAGATCCAGCCTCCGCTGATAAACATTCTCCACGTTGGCCCAGGCTGTATTCACCCCTTCCTCCCTGGTAACTAAATTATTGTTGATTCCGGTTGCCCAGGCGATGAGGAGAAGGATCACGCCGACTACCACGATTAAAACAATCCAACCTTTGCTTAATTTCATGATTCAATGTATTAAGGGTTAATATTTGCTAAATTACTAATAATCAAATTGCAAAATGCAAAATGCAAAATGCAGAAATCATCCTGGGAGCTTTCAGACAACTGCCGCCATTTATTGTTTGTATTAGACAGGTTTTTCTGAATTGGTTACGAAATTTTCTTTTATTAAATCACCTGTTTTATATTCATCCCACATTTCACATCTCAGGCCATCTGTTCCGTGCTTCTTTTAATGAACTCAGCCAGGTCTTTGCCTTTCAGCATATTCTGAGCCAGTAAAGCAAGGTCGAACATTTGTTTGATGGTTTGTTCCCGCTTTTCACTTTCCTGATCTGCAAGGAGCTTTCCTATCAAAGGACTATTCGAATTAATAACCAGGTTGTAGTTTTCCGGCATTTCTCCCATGAAACCATAGCCTCCGCCACCCCCAAGGGCCGACATGTCTTTCATTCGACGCATGAACTCGTTTTGAGTAATGAGCATGGGTGATTCTTTTTCGCTCAGACTTTCAAAAACAATCGTGAATTTTTTATCGTCGATTTGTTTGGCAAACATCTCTTTAATGGATTTTTGCTGGTCATCATTGAGTTTAGAAGGCAGAGCATCCTCTTTTTTAATCAACTTTTCTACGGTATCCGAATCAACGCGCGTAAACCGTGTTTTTTCCAATTTTTGTTCAAGTGTGTTGATGAAATGAGCCTCAAGCACTCCATCCATCATCAGAACATCATATCCCCTGGATTTCACTGATTCAATGAAACTGTACTGCTCATGTTGATTTGTTGCATAGAGATAAATGAGTTGTCCGTCCTTATCTTTTTGAGATGGCGAAACAAGCTCTTCATACTCTTCGAAAGTGAAATATTTGTTGTCAACATTTTTTAAAAGGCAAAACTTCTTTGCGCGGTCGTAGAAATCCGGCTGGGAGATGATCCCGTATTCGATAAACACTTTGATATCATCCCATTTGGCTTCAAAATCGGCCCGGCCATCCTTGAAAAGTGATTCCAGTTTATCTGCAACTTTTTTAGTGATATGGTTGGATATTTTTTTTACATTCGGATCACTTTGCAGGTAGCTCCGGGAAACATTAAGCGGAATATCAGGTGAGTCGATCACTCCGTGCAATAAGGTGAGGAAGTCGGGCACAATGCCCTCCACAGAATCAGTCACAAACACCTGGTTGCAATATAGCTGGATTTTGTCTTTCTGAACTTCAAGGTTGCGCTTAACTTTTGGAAAATAAAGGATTCCCGTAAGGTTAAAAGGATAATCAACATTGAGGTGAATCCAGAACAGGGGCTCCTCAAAAGAAAAAGGATAGAGTTCCCTGTAGAAATTCTTGTAATCTTCATCCTTTAAATCTACGGGTTTCTTTTTCCAGATGGGATCAACGTTGTTGATGATCCTCGGTTTCTCAACTTCAACCTGTTTATCATGGCCATCCTTGTCCTGCTCTCCTTCCACTTTCTCCCATGTTTTTTCAGTTCCGAACCGGATTGGCACAGGAAGAAACTTGCAATATTTTTTCAGGATGCCAAGAAGCGTGTGTTCTTCAAGATAATCTTTCGAATCATCAGCAATATGAAGAATTACTTCGGTGCCCCGGTATTTTTTGTCTGATTCATCCATGGTGTAATCTGGACTGCCATCACATTCCCAGTGAACACCGTTTGTTTCCCCTTTTTTCTGGTATGTTTTCGTGAAAATTTCCACCTTCTCCGAAACCATGAAGCTGGAGTAAAAACCAAGTCCGAAATGACCGATGATGGCATTCATTTCGGATTCAGATTTGGTTTTAAATTTTTTAATGAACTCTTCAGCACTGGAAAATGCGATTTGGTTGATGTATTTATCCACCTCTGCAGAAGTCATCCCTATTCCTTTGTCTTTTACGGAGATGGTCTTGTTTTCTTTATCCAATGTTACTTCGATGGTGAGATCACTGATGTCGCCATTGTATTTTCCAAGTGCAGACAGTGTTTTAAGTTTTTGCGTTGCATCAACGGCGTTGGAAATCAATTCACGCAGAAATATCTCATGTTCTGAATAGAGGAATTTCTTGATAATAGGAAAGATGTTCTCGGTTTGAACATTTATTTTACCTTTTTGCATAGTGGTTATCGTTTTTGGTTATTGTCATTGGCAACATCAAAGGTAATGCCATGACATATTGTCTGACAAAATGACAAAGATCAACCTTTGAATGAAAATTTTTATACCTTGATATTTTGATCTGGAAAATTCCTAAATTTACAGTGTCGGAAACCTCTACAATGAAAATGCGCGGGATGCCGCGTCCCTGAAACCTACCGCCGAGGCCTGCCCCGGCTTTAAAACGCTACAACATGAACACGATTGATTGGAAGAACCTGCCCTTCGGATATTATAAAACTGACTTTAACGTCCGCTGTTACTATAAAGACGGAAAATGGGGGGAGCTGGAAATTACTGACTCAGAGCATATTACGATGCATATGGCTGCAACGTGCCTGCATTATGGCCAGGAGGCATTTGAAGGATTGAAAGCATTTACGGGTAAAGACGGCAAGATCAGGATTTTCCGCCTGGTGGAAAATGCCAAACGCATGATCAGATCTGCCCAGGGAGTGATGATGGCAGAAGTGCCGGTTGAATTATTTACCGAGGCAGTTCTCAAGGTGGTAAAACTGAATCTGAAATACGTTCCACCCTATGGAGAAGGAGCTTCCCTTTATTTACGGCCTTTATTGATCGGAACCGGTGCACAGGTTGGTGTAAGCCCTGCAAAGGAATATATGTTCATGGTATTTGCCGGTCCCGTCGGGCCTTATTTCAAGGAAGGCTTTAATCCTGTGAAGATGCAGATTGTACGCGACTTTGACCGCGCAGCACCTTTGGGGACCGGTCATATCAAAGTGGGTGGAAATTATGCTGCAAGTTTGCTGGCTGGCCAGCGGGCTCATAAAGATGGATATGCCTCCTGTATTTTCCTGGATGCACGGGAGAAAAAATATATTGATGAAGCAGGGCCTGCAAATTTCTTTGGCATCAAGGGAAATACTTATGTAACGCCTGATTCGGTTTCCATTCTCCCGTCAATTACCAATATGTCCCTGCGGGTTTTGGCAACGGAAATGGGAATGAAGGTCGAACAACGTCATATTCCCGTGGAAGAACTGGATGAGTTTGATGAGGTGGGTGCCTGTGGTACTGCAGCAGTGATTTCTCCAATCTGCATGATCCATGACCGTGATACGGGGAAAGAATATAAATATTGTAAAAACGGTCAGCCCGGTACCATTTCACAAAAACTTTACATGAAGTTCATGGGAATCCAGGAAGGACTTGAACCGGATACCCATGGATGGGTCACCATCGTGGAATAGGACGATTGACGTCACACGCAGGACGTGAGACGTAAGAAGATGAAGGCAGGTTGTGAACTGGATTGTTAACCGATTCAATCCTGCTTTGACTGCCGGACCGAATAACTGAGGATCCCACTCATTTTCTGTTGCATTATCGCCGCTTCTGCTCTTGCTTTTTCTGCAAAATCCAAACCATTTGAAGCATAGATGATATTCCTTGAAGAATTGACGATCAAACCACAATCTTTAGTCAAACCATATTTTGCAACCTCTTGCAAACTACCACCCTGGGCGCCAACACCGGGCACAAGGAGAAAATGACCAGATACGATTTTCCTGATGTCGCTCAGCATCTCAGCCTGGGTTGCACCCACTACATACATTGTATTCTCAGGGCTTCCCCACTTTTGAGAATTTATCAGGACCTTTTCGAAAAGCCTGTGGTTATTATCCTTGAAAAACTGGAAATCTGAAGCTCCCTTGTTGGAGGTCAGGGCCAGCACAATGATCCATTTTCCGGGATAGGAGAGGAACGGTTTTACCGAATCTTCGCCCATATAAGGTGCAACGGTCACAGCATCAAAATCCATTCCGGATGATGACGGATCAAACATTGCACGTGCATATTGTTGAGAAGTATTGCCAATGTCGCCCCGTTTGGCATCGGCGATGGTAAATAATTGCCCGGGATAAGCACTGTTGAGGTATTGGATGGTCTTTGTCAGGCTTTGCCAGCCCACGCTGCCATAACATTCATAAAATGCAAAATTGGGCTTGTATGCAATGGCCAGGTCATGGGTTGCATCGATGATTGCTCTGTTGAACTCAAAGATGGGATCATCGGATTCGAACAGATGCGCCGGAATTTTAGAAAGATCAGTGTCCAAACCAATGCAGAGAAACGATTTTTTAGAAAAAATAAGTTCAATAAGTTTACTGCGGTCCATTTACTTTGGATTTACGATTAAAGATTTACGAATTTTCGTTTTATCACCATCTTAATTCGTTCCGGCTTCCTTCAGCCGCTCCGCATTCTCCGCAAGTTGTAAAGCCTCTATCAGTGGTTCAACATCACCGTCGAGGACTACCGGAAGGTTGTAAAGCGTCATGTTGATCCGGTGGTCGGTCACCCGGCTTTGCGGATAGTTGTAGGTCCGGATTTTTGCTGAGCGGTCGCCGGTAGAAACCATTGTTTTCCTTTTCTTCGATATTGCATCGAGGTATTTCTGATGTTCCAGTTCATAGAGCCTTGTCCGCAAGACCTTCATCGCTTTCTCGAAATTCTTGATCTGTGATTTCTCATCCTGGCAGGAAACAACAATATTTGAAGGGATGTGTGTCAGGCGGATAGCAGAATAGGTGGTGTTGACAGATTGTCCGCCCGGGCCGGAGGAACAAAAGGTATCTTTTCGAACATCCGATTGCTTTATTTCAACATCGAATTCATCCGCCTCCGGTAAAACGGCAACCGTAGCCGCTGATGTATGCACACGGCCCTGGGTTTCTGTTTGCGGAACCCGTTGTACACGATGAACTCCCGATTCATACTTCATCAGTCCATAAACATTTTCACCCATGATGTTGAAAATGATTTCCTTAAATCCACCCATGGTGCCTTCAGTAAAATCTACCAGTTCCACTTTCCAGCGTTTCGTCTCTGCAAATTTGCTGTACATCCGGTAGAGGTCACCTGCAAAAATACTGGCTTCATCTCCTCCGGTACCTGCACGGATCTCGATCACAGCATTTTTACCATCTTCCGGGTCGGTTGGAATAAGCATCATCCGTATATCTTCTTCGATTTTTTCTTTCTCCGCGCTTAGGATATTTAGCTCCTCCTTTGCCATGGTGCGGAATTCCTCATCCTTTTCATTGTGGATGATATCTTTGGCATGGTCGATATTGGATAAAAGTGATTTGTAAACTTCGAATGCTTCCATGATCGGCTGAAGCTCCTTATAATCCTTATTGAGCTTGATATAGTTCTTCATGTCACTCATCACCGAAGGTTCATTCATCTGTATCTGAATGTCTTCGTAGCGTAACTTAATGGCCTCTAATTTTTCTAACATGACTACAATTAAATGGGAGTGCAAAGTTAACCATTTCCGGCAGAAAATTTACAGTTGCCCGATTTGCGATAAAGATTGAATTGCAAGATTATCAATTCATGCAGGCTCTAAAATAGGAGTTTAATAGTGGAACTCTCCGTATGTGGACAGAACTGTCAGCTTTTTTGAGGTGGAGGGTTCACAGTGACCAATTACCTGAGCATCGATGTTAAATGTCCGGGCAATTTCGACAATGGACCCTGCAATGTTTTCTGGAACATAGAATTCAAGCCGGTGGCCCATGTTAAATACCTTGTACATTTCCCCCCATGAGGTTCCTGATTCCGATTGGATGAGCATGAACAGGTGAGGCACAGGCAACATGTTGTTTTTAACAACATGCATGTTTTCAATGAAATGAAGAATTTTAGTCTGACCACCTCCGCTGCAGTGAATCATGCCATGAATATGCGGACGGAAAAGATTGAGGATTTTTTTGACGACAGGGGCATAAGTCCGGGTCGGTGACAATATCAGTTTTCCAATGTCAACACCCTGTATTTCAGATGGATCTGTTAAATATTTGGTTCCCGTATAAACCAGGTTGTCCTGAAGCCCGGTGTCGAAACTTTCAGGATGGATTGTTGCATATGATCTGTTTAAAACATCATGACGGGCTGAAGTGAGCCCGTTACTGCCTATTCCGCTATTATACTGCTTTTCATAGCAGGCTGTTCCGGAGGATGACAACCCGACAATCACATCACCTGCCCTGATTTGTCCATTGTCTATCACGTCACTACGCTTCAGGCGGCAACTTACAGTAGAATCCACGATGATTGTTCTCACCAGGTCACCCACATCTGCTGTTTCGCCTCCTGTTGACCATATGCCTATTCCCCAACTGCGCATTTCTTCAAGAAATTCCTCTGTTCCGAGGATTATTTCCGATATCACTTCGCCCGGTATCAGGGTTTTATTACGGCCGATGGTCGATGAAACCAGGATATTCTCCAAAGCGCCAATGCAGAGCAAATCGTCGAGGTTCATCACGATGGCATCCTGTGCGATTCCCCGCCATACGGATCTATCACCGGTTTCCTTCCAATACAAGTAAGCCAGCGAGGATTTTGTGCCGGCACCATCGGCATGCATGATGTTGCACCATGCATCGTCCCCGCCTAATAAATCAGGGACAATTTTACAGAATGCATTTGGATATAAACCTTTGTCTATATTTCTGATCGCAGCATGAACATCTTCTTTTGATGAAGAAACACCGCGTTGCTCGTAACGACCCTGGCTGATCATTCGAAAATTATCTCCCTGTTCGAATCATCAATGCTGTATTTACCGAATTTTTTAAGAATGCTGTCGCCAAATTGCAACGATTGAATTTTCTTATTGACTGTTACTTTAATGTCCTTGACGCTGTTTTTACCGATCCTGATTTCTTTTAGCGTGAGCACGGCTTTTTCGGCAACAGTTCCTTCTCCTAAAATTTTTGTAGGATCACCATCAAAGCTTGTCTTATCAATTACGCCATCTTTCAGTAACTTCAGGGTCAGAACCGGCGAAATAAAGGCTTCTTTTTCCTTTGAATCATAGGTGAATTCAGTGGTTATTCCATTGATGTAGCTTGTTGCCTGCAGCAATCCATCCTTGGTCTTTATGAAAGGGACATTGTTTTCTTCGGGTTTGACCACCATTTCGATTTTCGTTGGCGGAACATTCTTCGTGACTTTTGTTTTTGGCACATAGTCGTTCCGGAGAATTGAAAATTCAGTACGCCGGTTGAGTTGATGGGCAGCCTCTTTGACGCTGGTACTGGGCATCAGGTTGATGATGGAATCATTGAGCACTGTTCCGGCCTTAAAGGTAAATTCTTCTTTGACCACATCTTTATTGAGCATCCTGGGAACCCGTTCCCCGTATCCTTTAGCCACGAGCCGTTCGGGATCAATACCCCTTGAAATAAGGTAATCCACTACACTTTGTGCTCTTTTTTGGGAAAGGATATCGTTGCGTTCATCACTGTCTCTCGAGTCGGTGTGTGATGCAAGTTCAATCACAATGTTTTCGTTTGCATCAAGTGTTTCGATCAACCCTTGGAGGGAGTCACGATATTGGGGTTTCAAATCCCACTTGGCCAGGTCATAAAGGATATCAGGCAAGACAACCGGCTTTTTAGGAATCGGCCGAAGTACAAAGTTGCGTACAAGGTCTTTGCTTCTTTCAATCCCAACCGTCGTTTCACGGCCCTTTTCATTAAAATAATCTTTTTTTGTTACCAGAATATCATAGGTTGTATTGGCCAGAATCTGCATTTTATTGAAAGCGTAATGTCCTTTATCATCCGAGTTGTATTCAAACACCTTTCCGTCGGTTCCGACTATCCTGACCTTTGCTCCTGGAATTGGCTGCAAGGTACGGTCATCGGTGATATTGCCTTCCAGCGTATAATATACAGGCGGGATCAGGAAAGAATATATATCATCGCGTCCTTTACCTCCCGGGCGATTTGAAGAAAACAAACCCTGTTCAAGTTCGTCGCCATTGAATACGATTCCAAAATCATCTGCCGGGGAATTGATTGGCGACCTCAAATTGATCGGCCGGGTCCATCGATCGGTGGTCATTGCAGCGGCAGGCATGTAAATTTTAATGGTGGCACCCGATGCATTGATGAAAGTATTGTTCGAAAGGGAGCTTTGCCACTGGTAACTGGTGGCACCATCAACGTTGGAGAAAGGTTTGCCACCGATGGTGCTTTTCCATTGATAAACATTCGCAGTGCCGCTTTTTGTTCGTGTGGATACAAAGATGTCAAGCCCGCCCATTCCAGGGTGGCCATTGGAAGCAAAATATAAAATACTGTCGTCGCGGATGAAAGGAAAAAGTTCGTCGCCCGGTGTGTTTATTGCAGGGCCAAGGTTCACTTTCACGTAGGCACCTCCTTTTTTCTCCCGTTTGGCCATCCAGATATCCTTCCCGCCAAATCCTCCGGGCAGATCGGCGGAGAAAAAGATGGTTTCATCAGATGCAACTGTTGGGTGTCCCATGATCGCAGAAGAATCGCCTCCCAATTCAACTTTTTCAGGTTCTGTCCAGTTTGTCCCTCCCTGGCGGTTTGCTTTCATGATGGCACATCCGTTTTTACGTTTCGGATCATTCCAGCATCGTGTGAAGTAATACGTAGAAAAACGTGTATTAAATTGGCCGACACCTTCGTTGGCCTTGGAATTGACCATCCCGCCCTCATCGGCTAATACAGGTTTGCTCCAATCGCCTTTACGGTCGATGCGTGCAAAGAATAAGTCTGAAAAACCTAGCCCTGTCCAGTTATCGATGTCTTTTCCCTTGGCTCCGTTCCTGTCTGATGTGAAAAAGATAGATAAATATTTTTTATCCGCATAAGCAGCGGCAAAATCATCTTCTTTCGAATTCAGTAATTTTTCCCATTTAACGCCATATTTTGTTGGATTTTCAATCCATTCCTTCGCTTCCGTGCACGTTGAAATTCCAATGTCAGCGCGCGGATCTGCCGGTCCGATCTCTTTATAGGCGGCATACTGTTTTATGGCTTCTTCGTAATTGCCGTTTGTTTTCAGTAGATCAGCGTATATAAGAAGGATTTTTGGATTGTCTTTGATGTACTTGGTGTTGATTACAAGTCTCTTGTAAGATGATTCGGCCTTCCTGGTATTGTTCATCATCCGGTAACACTCTGCGATCCGGAGGGAAATGCGGTCTCGTTCAGTCTTGTTATTTTTAACCTTAGAATAAGCTTTCTGATATTTCTGTAATGCCAGCATAAACATTTGATCGGCATAGGCTGCATCCGCGGCTTTGGAAAATTTGTTTTGTGCAAATGATCCCGGCGTTGATGCCATAAAAATCAAGATCAGAAGGGAAAGGATGGGGTAACGCATGTCAACGCAATTTGGATTGACTAATAAACGCACAAATATAGGTAAAAGTCTGATGAAGGACTAAAAAAAATGGCTATCCCATGATATCGGGACAGCCATTTGATGAATGTATTAATAAATCTTATTTGGCCTTGGTTTTTACCGCCTCCAGCTCTTTCTTCTGTTTACGCCGGCTCTGCCATAAAAGAATGTCGTAGGCAACAGGTGTGGCGTTGAACACGGATGAATAGGTTCCGATCACCACCCCGACGATCAAAGCGAATGTAAATCCACGGAGTACTTCCCCTCCAAATATGAAGATGATGATCAACGTGACAAGGGTTACACCCGATGTGTTGATGGTACGGCCAAGGGTACTGTTGATAGCCGCGTTGATGTTGTTACTGAGTTCCCGCTTCGGATAAAGGGCCCGGTATTCACGGATCCTGTCGAAGATGATCACCGTATCCATGATCGAATAACCAATGATCGTGAGCAGGGCAGCAATAAAGGATTGGTCCACCTCCATCCCGAATGGCAGGATCCCGTAAAACAGGGAGAACACCCCGATAATGATCAGGGAATCATGGAACAAAGCAGTGACACCGCCAATTCCAAATTGCCAGTTTTTAAAACGAATTGCAATATAAATAAAGATGATGACGAGAGAGAAAAGGACGGCCATGACGGCTTTCCAGATCAGCGAGTAGGATATCGTCGGGTCAACACGCTGGGAGCTGAGTTCTCCAACTATTTTCCCTGGTGCATTTGATTTAAAGTCGGCCATGGTAAGCGGCGATTTATAGAAGCCCTTGACCCCGTCAAAAAGCCTGTTGCTTACGATTGAATCCGATTGTTGTCCACGCTCGTTGATCATAAATTTAGTGGTAATCTTAACCTGGTTTTTAGGCCCGAAGGTTTTTACTTCCGGTGATTCCCCGAATGTTTTACGCAGTGACTCGCGAATATCATTGGTAGACACATTCTGATCAAAACGGACAATGTAACTGCGGCCACCGGTAAAATCCAGACCAGGGTCCAAACCGCGGATAGCGAGACTGATCATACCCGGGACGATGATGGCGAGGGAAACAATATACATTTTTTTACGAAGTCCGATAAAATCGATCTTGGTGTTCTGGAATAGGTTCATGGTATATTTATTCCCGGTGGTGATGGTCATGTTCCGGTCAAGCATCCATTCAAAAACAAGCCGTGCGATGAAAATGGATGAGAACAGGGACAAGAGCAGACCAATGACCAATGTTGTTGCGAAACCTTGTACCGGGCCTGATCCAAAAATGTACAACACAATACCGGTGAGGATGGTGGTGACGTGACCATCAATGATGGCAGACAATGCATGGTGGAAACCATCTTTTACCACAAGTCGCATGCCTTTACCAGCTCGAATTTCTTCGCGCATTCGCTCATAGATGATAACGTTAGAGTCGACGGCCATGGCAAGTGTTAAAACAATACCGGCGATACCAGGCAGTGTGAGTACGGCGCCAATGGAAGCAAGTACACCAAAGAGAAAGAAAACATTGGCAAACAATGCCACATCAGCCACGTGGCCGGCGCCATTGTAGTACAGCGACATATAGAGGAGCACCCCGATGAATGCAATGATAAAAGAGAGCAAACCGGCGTTGATGGATTCCTGACCAAGTGATGGCCCGACTACTTCCTCTGCAACGATCCGTGCAGGTGCAGGAAGTTTTCCGGCTTTTAAAATGTTTGCAAGGTCAAGTGCTTCTTCTACGGTCATTTCTCCACCTGTGATGGACGACATTCCATTGGGGATTTCACCATTGACATTGGGGTAACTGTAGATGTAACCATCAAGAACAATGGCGATCTGTTTGCCCACGTTGTCGCCGGTAAGTCTTTTCCAGATACGGGCGCCTTCACTGTTCATCGACATCGAGACTTCAACGCGACCGTTCTGGTCGTAATCCTGCCGTGCAGCAACAATCACATCACCTCCCAATGCCGGGGAACCATCCCGCGATGTGACTTTCAGCGCGACGAGTTCAAGGACATCTTTGGCTTCCGACCGGGGTTTTACGGTCCAGGCAAGTTTCATATCGCGGGGGAACATGCTCTTGGTTGCGCGCAGCATGTAATTTACCCGGGCAGTATCCTTGATAAAGGCGCGACCCACCATGGCTGTTTGACCTGCCACATATTGTCCGTCTTTATTCTGATAAATTGCGGGATTTAAATAGGCAAACAAAGGATTTTTCTTGGCATATTCTTCAAACGATTCTTTTTGTTTTTTTGCTGCGGATGTTTTTGAAGTATCCTTTCCCATTTGTTTCAAAAGGGCATTGCTTTTTGATGTGTCACGTTTGGTGGAATCGCCTTTGGCCAGGGCTTCCTTTTTTGTCTCTTTTTTTTCAGCCAGCAGCTGTTTTGAGGCAATGGCTTTTGCGGTAGCAGCGGTATCCGACTTAAGGGAACTGTCGGCCTTTGTTGAATCCTGTCTGGCAGAGAGGATGGAGGTCAGTTTGGTGTTGGCTTCCGTGAAAAATGGTTGGAGGTCCGGAAATTGGTATGTTTCCCAGAATTCAAGTTGTGCAGTTCCCTGGAGGAGTTTACGAACCCGCTCCGGATCTTTGATACCCGGGAGTTCGATAAGAATTCGCCCGGCAGTCTGCAACCGTTGAATATTTGGCTGAACAACACCGAACCTGTCAATACGTGTCGTGAGGATGTTATAGGTACGGTCGATGGCAGCGTTGCTCTCCTCGCGTATCACCTTAATTACCTCATCATTCGTGGAGTTGTAATTGATTTTATCTTTCAACTCAACTGTATTGAAGATCGCAGCCATTTTGGCATTCGGGTCGGTTTCCTTGAAGGATTCCGCAAAAAGATCTACAAAGTCGCGGGTACTGGACTTCTCTTTATCAATCGACTTTTGAAGGGCCTTTAGAAAAGTAGGATCCTGGTTGTAGCCGGCAAGTGCACGAATCACATCAGGAACAGATACAGCCATTGTAACGTTCATACCGCCTTTCAGGTCTAGCCCGAGGTTGATTTCGCGCTCACGGACGTCTTTCAGCGTGTATTTCTTCAATAGAATATTATAGACGTCAACAGAGGCCATGGAATCATTAAAATATTCCTGACGTGATTTTGAAATCGAGTCGTAATAGTACTCTTCTTTCAAGGGGTTCCCTTGCGCCAAGTTCTTGGCCATCGTTTTCACCTGAGGGGAATTGGCGTAATCGTCTGATTTGCCGGAGTAATAGTAGCTGATAACAGTGAACGATAACTGGAATAAACAAACCAAAATGAAGGTGATCGCGAAAAATTTAACAACGCCTTTGTGCTGCATGAGTTCTAAATTTAAATGGATTGTATTTCTTAAGCCTTTTTTTTGAGGGTGCAAAATTATAAAATTCCTTGGAAATAACCAATAGAATTATAAATCATATACGAAATGTACAGGAAACGGCTGATTTAACCGGTATTTAAGTTGTTCCCGATTTCAATATAGAGCTTTTTCAGCATCTTTTGTCCCCTGTTTTTAAATCCTGCGGTTTCTTCATTGAGGCGCCATTCAATTGAATCTGCTAATTCCTTCTTCAAATCGGGTTCGATCTGGGAAATCCTGTAAAGAATTTCCATGCACTGGATTTTAGTTGCAGTTGCCTCATAGGGCGACAGCAACCATTCAAAGCCGATCCTGATCAGCTCGCCCAGGTGTTCGTCTGCTGGTAGCGGCGACCGGGCAAGTATCCGCATGGAATGCCGTTTCATTGCATCGTGGCTGAATTTTGACTGCATATAAACCAGGTCATCAAGGTGTGCAGCGATCAGTTCCGGGAAAGTTTCCGAAACGGTATCAACCACCCAGGCAGCCCTTCGGCTGATGGGCTCCGTGTTGCTTGCAAATATGCTGAACAGGTCTTCGAACAGTTCGGGTTTCTGAAAGATGATTTCAGCAACAAAATCCGTGTTTCTCCTTGATGTTTCAATCAGTAACAGGTCGATGAGTGTGTTTTGGCTGTTCATGGTAATCGGTCATTCTGAAGGGAATAAACAAAATTACAAACTCTTTTTCAATTTGATAATTTAATCCCGGGGGCATTCTTTTTTTCATTTAATGAACTAACTTTGCATTTTTATTTTGGATTTGAGTGATTTACATTGTTAATAAAAATGCAATCCGTGTAACTTACATTTAAAGTATTTCCTATGAAAAACAAGTATATTGATCTGATCGAACAAACATTCGACTTCCCTCAACCGGAATTTGAAGTGATGGATAATGAACTGTATTTCCATAAGGTTCCCCTGATGGATATTATTAAACAATATGGAACACCCTTAAAAATAAGTTACCTGCCAAAGATCAGTTCACAGATACAGCGCGCAAAGAGGTTGTTCAATGTTGCCATGGCCAAGGTCGATTATCAGGGCGATTACCACTATTGTTACTGCACAAAAAGCTCGCACTTCAGTTTCGTCCTGGAAGAGGTGCTTAAGAATGAGGTGCATCTTGAAACTTCATCGGCATTCGACATTAATATCATCGAAGATCTTGCTGAGCGGGGATTGTTCAACAAAGAAAGGTACATCATCTGCAATGGATTTAAACGCCCGATGTATATTGAAAATATCGTACACCTTGTTAACAACGGGTTTACCAATGTAATCCCCGTGCTTGATAATATTTTTGAACTGGAAAAAATTGAGACCGAAATACAGCACAAGGTTAAACTCGGTATCCGGATAGCATCTGAAGAGGAACCCAAGTTTGATTTCTATACCTCGCGGCTGGGCATCCGGTATAACGATATCGTTCCATATTACCTGGAGAAGATCAAGGACAATCCCAAATTCGAATTGAAAATGCTCCACTTCTTTATCAACACCGGGATCAAGGATAAAGCATACTATTGGAATGAGTTAACCAAGAGTGTTCAGGTCTATTGCGATTTAAAGAAAATATGTCCTGAACTAACTGCTTTGAACATCGGCGGTGGATTGCCGATTAAGAACTCCCTTGAGTTTGTTTATGATTATGAATACATGGCGGAGGAGATTATTGCCCAAATTCAGAGTATATGTGAACGAAATGAAATCCCCGAACCGGATATATTTACTGAGTTCGGTTCTTTTACTGTCGGTGAAAGCGGTGCAGTTCTGTTTTCCATTATCGATCAAAAGAGACAAAATGACCGGGAAATCTGGAATATGATCGACAGCTCTTTCATGAATACCCTTCCTGATACATGGGCAATCAACCAGAAATTTATTTTGCTGGCTATCAACAACTGGGATGTTGAGTATGAACGTGTTTTCCTTGGTGGATTAACCTGTGACAGTGAAGATTTTTACAATGCCGAGGAGCATAGCAATGCAGTTTATCTCCCGAAGTTCAATCAAAGTGAGGCACAGTACATCGGCATGTTCCATACCGGCGCTTACCAGGAAGCAATCGGGGGCTATGGAGGAATTCAACACTGTCTTATTCCCGCCCCCAAGCACGTATTGATCGATATCGATGAGGATACAGATGAAATTACAACAAAACTATGGTCCAAAGAGCAAAGCTTTAAATCGATGCTAAAGATCCTCGGATATTAAATTAATTTTCTATTTCCGGGAATGAATTAGTAATTTTGAAAAAAAAACAACAATGAAAAAGAATAAGAAATCTGTCCTGAAGGACCATGTTAAACACATTGATATCAAGGAGATCAATTCAACCAGGATCATCGATGCGATGCGCGACATGTCGTTCACCTCTCGTGATACCGCCATTGCTGCCGATATCCTGAACATGATGATCAAAGATAAGGAATGTACCGTATTCCTGACCCTGGCCGGCAGCACCAGCGCGGCTGGTTGTATGCAGGTTTATGTCGATATGGTGAAGAACAACATGATCGATGCCATTGTTGCTACCGGTGCTTCTATTGTTGACATGGACTTTTTTGAAGCGCTTGGATATAAGCACTATAAAGGAACACCTTATGCCGATGACAAAGAATTACGAGGCCTATACATCGACAGGATCTATGATACCTATATTGATGAAGAAGAACTTCAGCATTGCGATGCAACCATCAACAAAATTGCAAATTCACTTGAACCGCGGCCCTATTCCTCTCGCGAGTTTATCCGTGAAATGGGGAAATGGCTCGTGAAAAACTCTAAAAAGAAGGATTCCCTCGTTCAGGCGTGCTATGAGCACAATGTACCTGTGTTTTGCCCTGCCTTTAGCGACAGCAGCGCCGGTTTTGGATTGGTTAAACACCAGTGGGACAACCCTAAAAAGCATGTCTCCATCGATTCCGTCAAGGATTTTCTTGAATTGACCAAAATCAAGATGGCTGCAAAAACATCCGGATTATTTATGATCGGGGGTGGTGTGCCGAAAAATTTCGTACAGGATACCGTTATTTGTGCCGAAGTGCTAGGCAAGGATGTTCCCATGCATAAATATGCCGTTCAGATAACGGTAGCCGATGCACGGGACGGGGCTTGTTCAAGTTCAACCCTGAAAGAAGCAGCAAGCTGGGGAAAGGTGGATACGGTTTATGAGAAAATGGTCTATGCGGAAGCAACAAGTGTATTGCCGCTGATCGCCAGTTATGTTTACCATAAGGGGGATTGGAAAAAACGCAAAAAATATGCTTGGACCAAAATGTTGGATAAATAAACGGTATAGCATGGACAAATCGAAATGTGTCCCTGCAACCAATGGATCATTTATACCGGATCCACTTCCACAATTCCATGTAGCTTATTTTTTTTCCATACATCAGGATTCCCGTCCGGTAAATTTTAGCTGCAAGCCACGTGGCACCCAGGAATCCAAGGATTAACAAGACCATGGATAAAACAACCTGAAGATAGGGAACTCCGAAAGGAATCCTGATCATCATGATGACCGGCGAGGTGAGCGGGAACATTGAAAACCAGAAGGCGATCGGCCCATCAGGATCCCGGATGATGTATTGGGCCATGATGATGGAAAGGATCAATGGAATGGTAATCGGGAACATAAACTGCTGTGTGTCGGCTTCACTGTCAACCGCTCCGCCAATGGCTGCAAAAAGTGCCGCATACAACAGGTAGCCCATGAGAAAGAAAAAGATAAAGGCCCCGATCATGACCGGGAAATTCACTGAATCCAGTGCCTCCATCATGCTGCCCATTCCTTCATTGGATTCAGGGTGCGATGAAATTGCCTCAGAAACCGCCGGATTCATGCCCTTTCCCTGTGTAATCATTTGTTCTGAAACGGATTTTTTATGACCTGCTGATTGCATGGTGGATGTGACCAACGTGACAATCCCGAAAGTGAGTACAACCCAGAGCAGGAACTGTGTAAGCCCGACAAGACCAACGCCAATGATTTTACCCATCATCAGTTGAAATGGTTTGACCGATGAAATAATCACCTCGACAATGCGGCTTGTTTTTTCCTCAATCACACCGCGCATTACCTGTGAACCAAAGAGAAATATAAAGAAATAGATCAGGATGCCGGCAAACATCCCAAGCACCATGTTGATTTCAGTATAGCTTTTTGATTCCTGACCATCATCACCGATTTTCATGGTGTTGATATCCACTGATGTTTTAATGGAACGCAGGATATCATCTACGGCAACCGGTTCTTTTTTATCCGTCTGCAGTTCCATGAGCCTTGCCTGAAGCTTCAACTCCTCCACTTCCTTTGTCATCACATTTTTTACATAGGAGGTAATGTTGATGCTGACACTTTTTTCAGAATAGAGGATGGCGTTGGTGGGTAAGGATACTTCCGTTTTAGGTATAAATAGCAATGCATCGTCACCGCTTTTTGAAAAATTGGCTTTTGCAGTTGAAATATCGCTCACGGTATAATGGAACTTGATTTCATCCGAATCCTTGAATTTTTCGTAAAATATCCCTGTCTCATCAAGCACCGCAACTGTCTTCTTTTCATTGGTGCGGGTTGCCAGGTATATGGGAACAACTATGGTGGCTGCCATCAGCAGGGGGCCGAGAATGGTCATTACGATGAAAGAACGTTTCCTGACACGCGTGAGGTATTCTCGCTGGATAATGAGGAAGATCTTTTTCATGTCAATCTTGCTTTTCGGGATCTGGTGATTGCTGGGTAACTGCCTGGATAAAAATATCGTTCATGCTGGGTATTTTTTCGTTGATGGAATAAATGGTAACGAAAGGCAACATGGAACGGATCAGGTCGTTTGGTGTTGAACCGGCAGGCAGTTTGATCTGGGCATTCCGGTGATCAACATCGCGGCTTTCGGAAAGCACCTGGAATTCAGCAGGAAGAATCGATTGAAGCGCATCATCGCAGGTATTGTAACTGACCTCAAAAGTGTTGGTCTTGTAAGTCTTTTTAATATTCCTCATGTCTCCGCTCAGGATCACTTTTGAACGGTCGATCAATACGATATCGTCACAGAGTTCTTCAACGGACGACATGTTGTGCGTAGAGAAAATAATGGTCGTCCCTTTTTCTTTCTGGGCAAGGATCTCCTCCTTCAGGAGATTGGCATTGATCGGGTCGAATCCACTGAAAGGCTCATCGAAGATCAAAAGTTTCGGATCATGGATGATGGTAACCAGGAACTGAATCTTTTGTTGCATTCCTTTTGACAGTTCCTCGACTTTTTTATTCCACCAGCCCTTGATCTCAAATTTCTCGAACCAGTATTTCAGCCGTGTTTGTGCCTCGTGATGACTCAGTCCCTTGAGCTGGGCCAGGTACATGGCCTGTTCGCCGACAGCCATTTTCTTATACAAACCACGCTCTTCAGGCAGGTAACCGATATGGGCGATGTCGTTTGGCTGGAGCTTTCGACCCATGAAAATCAATTCACCTTCATCGGGGGCAATGATCTGGTTGATGATGCGGATGAATGTTGTTTTACCGGCACCATTCGGTCCCAGCAAACCGAAAATATGACTGTCAGGAACACTGATGGTTACGTTGTCCAGGGCTTTGTGGTTCGCGTACTGTTTGGAAACGGCATGCGCAGAAAATAGGTCCATGAATTGGGGTTTAATTATTCAAACAAGTCTTTCATCCGTGAAAAGATGTTTTTATCATGTTCTCCTGGTGCGGGTTTGAAATTTTCGGAATTACCTAATTTTTCGAGGATGTTTTTTTCCTCTTTCGACAAGGTTTTCGGTGTCCATATGACGATGCTGATCAACAGGTCTCCCTTGCCTTCATATGCATTGATGCTGTTGATTCCTTTGCCTCGCAGCCGCAGCACTTTGCCGCTTTGCGTTCCCGGTTCGATTTTAACTTTCACTTTCCCGTCAATGGTTGGAACTTCGGCATTGCTTCCCAATGCTGCTTCCGAAAAAGTGATGTAGTGCTGGTACAATAAATTGTTCCCGTCACGTTCGAACTTGGCATGTCTGATCTCTTCAATCTGGATCAGGAGGTCACCGGCAACCCCGCCTCTGGCAGCGGCATTTCCTTTGCCGCCCATTGAAAGTTGCATGCCTTCCGAAACACCGGCGGGAATCTGGATGGAAATGACCTCTTCTCCTTTTATTACACCGTTGCCGGAGCAATCAGTGCATTTGTCTGTGATGATTTGACCTTCGCCTCCGCAATTGGGACAGGTTTGCGTGGTTTGCATCTGGCCAAGGAACGTTGAAGTTACCCGCGATACATGGCCTGAGCCCCGGCATGTTGAGCAGGTGGAAAATGAACTACCGTCTTTGGCACCGGTACCTTTGCACGTATTGCATGAAATATATTTAGTGACTTTTATTTTCTTCTCAACTCCATGTGCTATCTCTTCCAGGGTCAGTTTTACTTTTACACGCAGGTTGGAGCCGCGGTTGACCGTTTTCCCTCTTCTGCCGCCACCTCCGCCAAAGAAGGAACTAAAAGGATCGTTTCCGCCGCTGTTGCCGAAGATGTCTCCGAAGTGGCTGAAAATGTCCTCCATGCTCATGCCGCCACCACCAAATCCACCATAGCCGCCGCCACCTCCGTTGCCCATTCCCGCATGGCCAAACTGATCATAACGCTGCCGTTTATTCTGATCGCTCAGTACTTCATATGCTTCGGCAGCTTCCTTGAATTTTTCTTCCGCATCCTTCTTACCCGGATTTTTATCCGGATGGAATTTTATTGCCTGTTTTCGGTAGGCCTTTTTCAGCTCATCGGGCGTTGCATCTTTGCCTACCTCAAGTATTTCGTAATAATCTCTTTTTGACATATGCTGTTTTTAACTGCCAACCACCACTTTTGCATACCGGATTACTTTCCCGTTGAGGAGGTATCCTTTTTCAATTTCGTCAACGATTTTACCTTTCAGTTCAGGAACAGCAGCGGGTATATTGGTTATTGCTTCATGAAAGTCAGTATCAAAGGATTCTCCTGCAGTACGCATCTGTTCAAGTCCTTGTTGGTTCAGGATGCTGAAAAATTTATTGAAAATCAGGATCATGCCATCTTTCAGTGCTTGTCCTGCTTCAGCGGAGGAATCAAAAGCTTTGATTGCGCGGTCAAAATCATCAAGAACGGGCAACAGTTTGATGATGACTTCCGCAGAGGCATACTTGCTTTGTTCAATTTTTTCTTTTAATGTGCGTTTCCGGAAATTATCGAAATCAGAATAGAGGCGAAGGTATTTATCATTGAGTTCGGTATACTGGTGATCATGATCTGTTTCAGGCGCTGAATCGTTGCTGGTTGCCCTGCTTTCTGCAACAGGGATGGTTCCCGGTATTTCCTGTTCAGCTACTTCACCGGATGTATGCTTTTTTGAGTGGGTCATGTTCATTTTGTCTTTGTCTGCTTTTTTATTTTTACGAATCATAATAAAATGGTATTCGAATGAATTCGGTTGGTATTATCAAAAAACTTGCCAGTTGATGATTTGCGACAATTTGTCAGCCATTGATCCTGCGGATCCGTGCTCCAATATTTTGAAGCCGCAGGTCGATTTCCTGGTAACCACGGTCAATTTGCTCTATATTGTCGATGATGCTTGTTCCTTCTGCGGATAAGGCGGAAATCAGCAGTGCAACTCCGGCCCGGATATCGGGTGAGGACATCCGGATGCCCCTAAGCTTGTATTGATGGTCGAGGCCTATTACTGTGGCCCGGTGCGGATCGCAGAGAATGATTTTTGCGCCCATGTCAATGAGTTTATCCACAAAAAAGAGCCTGCTCTCGAACATTTTCTGATGGATAAGGACACTTCCTTTTGCCTGTGTGGCAATGACCAGGACAATGCTGATCAGGTCGGGGGTGAAACCTGGCCATGGCGCGTCGGCGACGGTCATGATGGATCCATCCATAAAGGTTTCAACCTCGTAGTGTTCCTGGGCCGGTATATAAATGTCATCGTTTCTTTTCTCGATTTTAATGCCCATGCGTTTGAAAACTTCCGGGATCAAGCCGAGTTGATTATAATTGACATTTTTGATTGTTATCTCCGAACTTGTCATGGCTGCGAGACCGATGAAGCTGCCAACTTCTATCATATCCGATAGAAGTGTATGCTCACAACCATGAAGTTCCTTAACACCGGTAACATAGAGGAGATTTGATCCAATTCCTTCAATTATTGCACCCATCGAGACCAGCATGCGGCATAGCTGGGAGATGTATGGCTCGCAGGCGGCATTGAAAATTGTTGTCGTTCCTTCAGCCATCACGGCCGCCATGATTATATTTGCAGTTCCCGTTACCGATGCTTCATCCAGTAACATATATGCTCCTTTCAATGCAGGGGCGGTAACCGTGAAAAGCTGCTCCTGCGGATGGTATTCGAAATTTGCACCAAGTTTCTGGAGCCCGAGAAAATGAGTGTCAAGACGGCGGCGGCCAATTTTATCCCCTCCCGGAATGTATACGAATCCTTTGCGGTATCGGGCAAGCATCGGACCCAGGATCATGATTGAACCACGCAGGCTGCCGGCTTTGTCGCGAAACTCTTTGGTCCTGAGATAGTCAAAGTTGATCGTTTTGGCTTCAAAAATGAAAGTGGATGTTCCTGATTTTGAAACCCCGACACCGATGGATTCCAGCAACTCGATCAGTTTGTTAACATCACGGATATTGGGAACATTGTGAATGGTGATTTTTTCGGATGTAAGCAAACATGCGCAAATTACCTGCAGTGCTTCGTTTTTGGCACCCTGGGGAATGATTTCGCCATTTAATTTTTCACCTCCGATGATTTCAAACGAACTCATTGGGGTTTATTCCGGCCGCGCTGGTTGTTGAAATTCTGTTTTGGAAAACTTTGTTGCTTGTTGAAATTCCGGTCGGGACCCTGGCGGAATGGTTTCCGTTTCTGGTTCTGGGCAAGAATATCATTGGTATGGGTGAATCTGAAATCCTGGTTCAGTTTGAGTTTGTCTTTTGAAAGGATGCTGAGATGTTTTTCAATCAATTCATCATTGACCGATTCGCGGTTCCAGTTCAGATAAGATTTCTTCATGTGGTTGGCGATGGCCTTGACCAGTGCATCTTTCTCGGCACTTTCCTCGTATTCAGTCGCTTTTTCAATCATCAGGGCAATGTTTTTCCCATAGTGTTTGAATTCGATTTCTTTATCATGATAGGAGAGATGTTCCGGTTTTGTACTGAGAGAAAGGGGAGGGGGAGGAGGATAGGGAGCATCCACATCAAGTTTAAAATCGGCAATGATGAAAAGGTGATCCCAAAGTTTATGTTTGAAATCGCCCGACTCTTTCACCGTCGGGTGCAACTCTGCCATGACATTGACAATAAATTTAGCTGCTTTGTTCCGTTTTTCACGGTCTTCAATTGTACAGGTGTACTGAATCATCCGCTGGATATTCCGGCCATATTCCGGGATAAACATCATTTCGCGGGTGGTATTGTATTCCATTTGTTCGTTCACGAATTTTTTTTTGCAAAGATACATATTTATTTACGATCGGACGATTTACGATTTTACAATTTATGAATGACAAAAACCACTGGTTTATCGTATATCGTAATCCGTAAATCGTAAATCTAATTCACGATTTTCAGTCGGGCAAAGCGAAGCAGCAGTTGTTTCTGGCCAATAGCAGGGAAGAAAACAGTTGCTTTTTTATTGGGTCCAACACCTTCGATGTTCACCACTTTCCCTTTGCCAAAGCGTTCATGCAAAACTTCCATTCCGGTTTGAATTTCTTCAATATCCGATGGGCTCCCTTCCGATGCTTGCCGGTCAGCATTGCTTTCCGTGTTGGGTAATTTTTGGAAATTTTTAGGTGCTACCGACTTTTTAGGGGGCAGACTGACCCCCGGCAAAGATGCTGACCAGTTTGATTCTTTTGAAAAACCGGTCTTCGGAACCAGATTTCTCTTGGGGAAGTCGATACATGCCTCCGGTATCTCACTGATGAAACGGCTTGGTTCGCACATGGTCGGTGTTCCCCACCGAAACCTGTTTTCAGCGAATGAAAGGGTGAGTTTTAGCTGGGCACGTGTCACAGCAACATAGAACAGCCGGCGTTCTTCCTCGAGGTCGGTACGCGAATTCAGTGATTGGATGCTGGGGAAAAGATTTTCTTCCAATCCGACCACATACACATACTGAAATTCTAGTCCCTTGGCCGCATGAACAGACATCAGGGTTACCCGGTTCATATCGTCGGGATTTCCTTTGTCGGCATCAGTCAGCAAGGCTATATCCTGCATGAATTCATCCAGTGTGCGAACCATGCCTGGTTCGATCTCACCCGTCTCGATGTTCGTCCTTGGTGATTCTGAAAACTCCTTGATGGCATTGAGCAACTCTTCCAGGTTTTCGAAGCGGCTTACACCTTCGGGAGTCTTATCATCATACAGTTCTTTCATGAGACCTGAGGATCCCGCAATGTGTTTGGCCAATTCGAATGCATTCTTTAAGTTCAGGAGAACAGAGTAACTTTTTATCATGGTTACAAAGCCCGATACTTTTTGAGATGTCCCTTCCGGAAGGCGTATTTCGTTTTCTGCAGGATTTTCAATAAGCTCAAAAATGCTTTTTTTATGTTCATCGGCCATGACGATTAGTTTTTCCAGTGTGGTCTTGCCGATTCCACGCGCCGGGAAGTTGATCACCCGCAGCAGGGCATCCTCATCACGGTGATTGATTGTAAGCCGGAAGTAGGCCAGTAGGTCTTTGACCTCTTTCCGCTGGTAAAATGAAACCCCGCCATAGATCCGGCATGGAATATTGAGTCGCCGCAATGCTTCCTCATGGGCTCGCGATTGGGCATTGGTGCGGTACAGAATGGCAAAGGCTGTATTTTGCAACTGATGGTTCATCTTGTTTTCAAAGATGGATTGTGCCACGAGATTCGCCTCTTCATTATCCGTTGAGGCTTTGATCAGCTGAATGCGCTGGCCCTCTTCATTCTCGGTCCAGATCTCTTTAAAAATCTGATTTTTATTATGCTCAATGATCTTGTTGGCTGCGTTGACGATGGTTTTGGTCGACCGGTAATTTTGTTCCAGTTTGAAGACTTTGTGATCAGGGTAATCGCTTTTGAAATTCAGAATATTTTGGATGTTGGCTCCTCTGAAAGCGTAAATACTTTGAGCATCGTCGCCCACAACGCAGATATTTTCATTGTCGGCGGCAAGTTTTTTAATAATCAGGTACTGGGCATAATTGGTATCCTGGTATTCATCGACCAGGATGTAATGAAATTTTTGCTGGTATTTGTATAATATATCAGGGAAGTCACGCAGAAGAATATTCATGTTGAAGAGCAGGTCGTCGAAATCCATGGCAGAAGCCCGGCGAAGCCTTCCCTGGTATTGCGTGTAAAGGAGCCCAGTCTGGGGTTTTCCCGCAGAGACATCATATTCTTTCAACTCCGCACTGCTATTGTATTCCTCGGCCGAAAGAAGGCTCGTTTTCGCAGAGGAGATCCGGTGAAGGATGTAACCCGGCTGGTAGACCTTGTCATCGAGGTTGTTTTCCCTGATCAAATTTTTAATGACCCTTTTGGTGTCATCGGTATCATAGATCGTGTAATTTGAGGGATACCCCAGCAGATGGCCTTCTATGCGCAGCACCCTCGCGAAAACCGAGTGAAAAGTTCCCATCCATACATTTTTGGCTTCAGCGCCAACAAGGTGGATGATGCGTTCTTTCATCTCCCGGGCAGCTTTGTTGGTGAAAGTAAGTGCAAGGATGTGGAATGGATCAACCCCTTTTTCAACCAGGTAGGCCACACGGTAGGTGAGCGCCCTGGTTTTCCCGGAGCCGGCACCGGCGATCACCATCACAGGGCCTTCCGTAGCCACAACAGCTTTGCGCTGGGCTTCGTTGAGTTCGTTGAGGATGTTGTCGGACATGGTGGGATTTGGTCTGCAAAAATAGTGGAAAAATAGAGACCATTAGGTGATGGCTGGCTATTTAATGTTAACCATCAGGGCAGTTTTTACAAAAATGATAAACAGAAACCGGGAATATCGTTTGCAATGTAATTGCAAACGATATTCCCAGATGATGTTTCTTCATTCGTGATGATTCATCACTGATCCAGCAGGTAATATCGTTAATTGCCTATGAAAGGGCACATCAATAATAGGTGTACAAAATGTTGACGTTGCTGGTGGAAAGCCCGTCTCCACGGATGAACTGCTGGATTACCCGGTTCATGAGATCAAAATTGTATGTATAGGTGCCAGATTTCGGGGGCAAATTGTTGGTCAGGGAAGATTTAATCAGGTTTTTACTTGATTTACCCAGGAACAATTTACCGGAATTTGAGTTACCGATGGTATTCACGGAATTTGTGTAAAAATCATAGGTTTCTGTAACATTCCCTGAACCCCATAAAGACAGGCCAAGTGACATGGATGAATTATTCCCGCTCAGGTACTGCCAGTTCATTGCGATCCATGTGGCAGTATCTCCATGGAGGTACGTTTTTTTCTCCGTCATGTAACCATCAATATATTTATATGTCACGCTCTGGGCCACCGATGAATCTCCATTTTGGCTATACCCAATGTCAGTTTCTGAAGTTGCCATCCCTGCGGAATTAAGGTAGTAAACGGTCCTCCCGTATTTAATGTTATTGGCGTAAAATACCTTCTCGACCACCATTTCAGGATAATATTCATAGTTGTGAACCAGTGAATCACTTGTTGGTGGGTTGTCAAAGATCATTTGCAAAATTCTGGCATGTGAATCATATTGAAAGGATATGGAGGCAATAAATTTCCCGGTTGTATCAGTATATATGATGCTTTTCAGGAGAGAAGAAGCTGGATTTAAGGGATTTGGGCTATCAACGGTTTTTTTACAAGAACTTGCCAGGAAGATGAGGAAAGAAAAAACCCAAAGCGTCGCATTTTTCATCAGCTATTTTTTAGGTTCATCAGGGTTTATGAACAACATATAAAAGTCACGCAAAATTTGCATTAGCCTGTCAAGACTTGAAAATCATTGAAGATATATCATGAGAGGGTTGATAATTTCTGACATCCGTAAAATTACAATAAATTTTCGATCATTTGAAGGTTAAATTTATCTTTAATGTGGCTGATCCATTACCAACCCTTTTTTCAACATTTATGCCACCCAATAGAGAGCCTCCTTGTTTACCCGGAGCCGGCACCATCGATCACCATCACAGGGACTTCAGTAACCACAACAGTTTTACACCGGGTTTCGTTGAGTTCGTTGATGATGCTGAGTGGCATGGTTGGATTTGGAGTGTAAAAGAAGGCTAAAATTGCGAATATTGCATGTCAGCCGGCATGCATTCAGGTTTTCACAGCATTGTCTTCTCCTGGCCTGGAGTGAGTTTCCACTTTGACCACTGATAAGCGGCACAGGATTTGTTCAGAAAATGACCACAATAAATGACCTTATCATTACTTTCAAACATGGATAAAATGAAACGCCTGCTATTATTACTCATGCTTGCATGCACTCTCCCGGGGTGCAAAAAAAACACCGAAGGACCCTGCTCAGTAAAAGCATGTTTTGAATATCATCCCACTGAGGTTACCTTCGGAGAAATTCGATTTTCAAACTGTTCTCAAAATGCTGTAAGATATTGGTGGGACTTTGGCGACGGCACATCGTCGAATGAAAAAGAACCTGTACATATTTATCAGGGTTCCTTTCCATACACCGTCAAACTGTTTGCCTATAATGGTAATAAAACCGATACGATGTCAAAGCAAATTACCGATTATATTGTTGTATACAAACCGAATATATATATATATCCTTTAACCCGGTCGAAATGTTGTGTGTCGATTTCCTTCCCGATTGGAGGCAATATCATTAAATACATCCCTGATTATGCGGATGGATGGTGCGTTGATGTTGAGCCATCCGGCAGAATTGATGGCCAGTACAACTATCTTTTTTATGAAAGCAGGCAACCCGACCTGTTCCAGTATAAACAGGGATGGTGTGTTGCCAGAGCAGATTTAAAAATGTTCTTTGAAAGAAACATGACCTTATACCATTTCTCGGAGGCGGAAATAAAAGATTTTACTGACTACTGGATACCTCTATTATACGAAAAGGATTATTACTGCATTTATCCGCAAACCAACGAGATAATAAATAAAACAATTCAACTTGACTTTTCAGTTCAGCCAGACAACCTAAACCGGTTATTTTACGGAGTTGTCGGTGTAGGTGAATTGCGGCAAATGGGCGAGCCTGTTATTAAACCCTTTGCCAGGGAAGGATTTCATGTTATGGAATGGGGCCTGTTTAGAAAATGACGGCCGGTGCAATGCAGTTGTTTTAATCTTTCTAAATTTGCTCCTCATTCAACTCCATGGACCTGTCCTTATTCCAAATCGTTAACTATTCACTGTTCCTTATCCTCATGGTATTATTCATGAGGTACCTGTGGATCGTGTTTGGTGGCCACGACCAGCAACCGGTTCAATGGGCTTTTGCAGTTAAAAAAGGCCAGGTGCCCTCCAGTTTAAAAAAGATTAAAATGGCATACCCCGATAAAGTACGCTTTTTCAACTGGTGGTTCCAGGTGATCCGTTTAAAGAGAGAGCAAGTCCCGGGTGTGTTTGTCGAACTGGGAGTTTACAAGGGTGAGAGTGCCCGGATCATTCATTGTTTGGATCAGGACCGACCGTTTCACCTGTTCGATACCTTCGCGGGTTTTGCAGCGGAGGATCTGATCGGGGAAACCGGCGAAGCGGCTACTTATACAACCGACAATTTTGCTGATACCAGCGTTCAATCGGTCTTGAAAAAAATTGGTGGCAAAGGCAATCTTATTATTCACCAGGGATATTTTCCTGAAAGTGCACATGGTTTCAGGGAGCAGATTGCCCTGGCTAACCTGGATGCTGATCTTTACAATCCGACAAAAGCAGGTCTTGAGTTCTTTTATCCGTTGCTATCTCCCGGAGGAGTAATCATGGTGCATGATTACAATCATAAGTGGCCGGGTATTATCAAGGCCGTGGATGATTTTTTAAAAACCATCCCTGAGAACATGACCCTGCTTCCTGATATCAATGGAACGGCAATGATTATCAGGAATAAATAATTTTTTAAATTTTTTCTCTATTTCCTTGTTCGATTCAAAATAAGTTGTACTTTTGCACCCTCGAAAACCTTATTATGTTTTCGATTGAATTACAAGCCGGAAACGGCAAGGAAACCTGATAAAGTGAAACAACTATAGGTTTCAATCGCAGTCAAACCGATGATTGCGGTAGAAAGTTTCGCGAAATTCATACCCTTCCTTATTTTTTCCAGCCCGTTAATTCAGGGAGTAGTCCCGTAAACCTCAGGTTTAAACCTAAGGTTGAAAAACCTGAGGTTAAAAAATCATCTTGAAATGTTAGTAGTGTAAAATTAATTTGTACTTTTGCACTCCCGTTTTCAGGGAAATAGATAAAAAAGCATTATAAAACCATTGATATGCCTACGATTTCGCAACTGGTTCGTAAAGGAAGAAAAAAATTAGTAGATAAAAGTAAATCTCCTGCTTTGGATTCCTGTCCACAACGCCGCGGCGTTTGTGTGCGTGTTTACACCACGACACCTAAAAAGCCTAATTCAGCCATGCGCAAGGTTGCCAGGGTTCGTCTTACTAACGGGAAAGAGGTCAACGCCTATATTCCTGGTGAAGGCCATAACCTGCAGGAACACTCTATTGTAATGATCCGAGGCGGCCGTGTGAAAGACCTTCCCGGTGTTCGTTATCACATCATCCGTGGCGCGCTTGATACTTCCGGTGTGGAAGGCCGCAAGCAACGCAGAAGTAAATATGGTGCCAAACGTCCGAAAGAAAAGAAATCATAATTCGTAAAGACTCAACCAAATGATTAGAGTCGCATTGCCATGCGGCTCAACAAAAAAAAGACCATGAGAAAGTCAAAACCAAAAAAAAGACCCATTCTTCCCGATCCAAAGTTCAGTGATACCCTGGTCACAAAATTTGTGAACAATGTCATGATGGCCGGAAAGAAAAATATTGCCTATGAAGTCTTTTACGAAGCCATTGAAACCGTCTCAGAAAAGACAAAGGAAGATGGCCTCGAGGTGTTTAAGAAAGCACTGGCCAATGTTACCCCTTCCGTTGAGGTAAGGAGTCGCAGGATCGGCGGTGCCACATTCCAGATCCCTTCAGAAATCAGGCCTGGCCGTAAGAGTTCAATTGGCATGAAATCTCTTGTCAATTATGCCAGGAAACGTCATGAAAAAAGTTTTGGTCAAAAATTGGCTGCTGAAATCATGGCTGCTTACAAGGAAGAAGGCGCTGCATATAAACGTAAAGAAGACACACACAGAATGGCTGAAGCCAACAAGGCTTTCTCTCATTTCCGTTTTTAATAAATATATGAAGAGCCGCACAGCAGTGCGGCTCAACAAAGTTGGATATGACCGGTAAACTAGAAAATACAAGAAACATTGGCATTATGGCGCACATCGACGCGGGTAAAACCACGACGACGGAGCGTATCTTGTATTATACCGGCAGCAATTACAAATTAGGCGAAGTTCACGATGGCACTGCCACGATGGACTGGATGGTCCAGGAGCAGGAGCGGGGTATCACGATCACCTCTGCCGCAACCACCGTTTACTGGAACTATTTAAATGAAAATTACCGGATCAACCTCATTGATACACCCGGTCATGTCGATTTTACGGTTGAGGTGGAACGTTCCCTCCGTGTACTGGATGGAGCTGTTGCCATTTTCTGTGCCGTAGGAGGTGTTGAACCACAGTCCGAAACGGTTTGGAGACAGGCCAATAAATATAATGTTCCCCGGATCAGCTATATTAATAAAATGGACCGGACAGGTGCAGATTTTTCGCGTGTGGTTGATCAAATCCGGGAAAAACTGGGAGCAAACCCTGTGATCATTCAATTGCCAATTGGGGCTGAGGAAGATTTCACGGGTATTGTTGACCTGATTACAAATAAAGCATACGGCTGGGATGAAACCACGCTGGGCAGGGAGTATTTTGAGATTCCTATGCCTGGCGAAATGAAAGAACTGGTTCATGAAACCAGGCTTAAACTGATTGAAGGTGTTGCCGAGGAGAGTGATGAACTGCTTCATAAATTCATGGAGGATCCCAATTCGATCACAGAGGATGATATTATTTCAGAAGTTCGCAGGGCAACGATATCCGGTAAAATCACACCGGTGATCTGCGGCGCTTCTTTCAAAAATAAAGGTGTTCAGTTACTCATTGATGCCGTGATCAAATTTCTGCCTTCACCGTACGACATGCCTGCAGTATCCGGCATGAATCCGTTTACTGAAAAGGAGGAGTTCCGTCACCCTGATCCCAATGAACCATTTACTGCTTACGCTTTTAAAATAGCCACTGACCCATTTGTTGGCCGGATTGCTTTCTTTCGCGTTTATTCCGGGCAACTTGATGCCGGAGAAGTTGTACTCAATACACGCACAGATAAAAAGGAACGTTTACTGCGCATCATGCTCATGCATGCCAACAAACAGAATCCACTGAAACATATTGAAGCCGGCGAGATCGCTGCTGCCGTTGGATTTAAAGATATCCGTACCGGAGATACCCTTTGTGATATAAAACATCCTCTTGTCCTTGAAACTATGGTTTTCCCTGAACCGGTGATCAATATGGCCGTGGAACCAAAAACACAGGATGATATTGAAAAACTGGCAATTGCCCTTCATAAGCTTGAAGAAGAAGATCCTACGTTCCAGGTGAGGGTTGACAACGAAACTGGCCAGACACTGATCAGCGGGATGGGAGAATTGCATTTGGATATTATCGCCGACCGCATGCGCCGGGAGTTTAATATTGAAGTTAATCGCGGGAATCCCCAGGTAGCTTATAAAGAGGCGATTACCAATACGGTATTGCACCACGAAGTTTATAAAAAACAAACCGGGGGCAGGGGCCGCTTTGCTGATCTCGTGATCGAGGTGGGGCCGGCAGATACAGGATTTAAAGGCTTACAATTCATCAATGAAATCAGGGGAGGCAATATCCCCCGCGAATTTATTCCGGGCATTGAAAAAGGATTAAAGGCTGCTATGACCAATGGCCCGATTGTTGGGTTTCCAATGGAGAGCGTGAAAGTTCGGCTGATTGACGGTTCATTTCATAGCGTAGATTCTGATGCATTGTCATTCCAGGTAGCTGCAGGTATTGCTTTTAAAGAAGCAACCAAAAAGGCAAAAATGGTAATCCTGGAGCCGGTAATGAAGTTTGAGATTGTTACACCCAGCGAATATATGGGAGAGGTTACGGGCGATATTACCAAACGCCGCGGCCAGGTTGAATCAGTGGAATCCCGTATCGGAAACCAGGTGATCCGTGGCAGGGTGCCACTGGCCGAAATGTTTGGTTATGTGACAACTTTGCGCAGTCTTTCTTCCGGCAGAGCTACAGAAATGCTGGAGTTTTTCAAGTATGATATCACTCCAAAAGAGATTCAGGACGAAGTATTATATAAAATCCGGGGATACGTTCCCGCATATTAAATTTTTATATGAGCCAGAGAATTAGAATTAAACTGAAGTCTTACGATTTCAACCTGGTTGACAAGTCAGCCGAAAAGATCGTAAAAACCGTCAAGGCTACGGGGGCCGTTGTCAGTGGTCCGATACCTTTGCCAACGGATAAAAAGATCTTCACGGTACTGCGGTCAACCTTCGTGAACAAAAAGTCACGTGAACAGTTTCAGCTCTGTACCTACAAACGGTTGCTCGATATTTACAGTACGACATCGAAGACCATCGATGCACTGATGAAACTTGAGCTTCCCAGCGGAGTGGAAGTTGAAATCAAAGTTTGAATTTAGGATAGAAGTAAAGTAAAAACGCAAGAAACGTAAGAGATGTCTGGATTAATTGGTAAAAAAATCGGAATGACCAGTATTTACGATGTAAACGGGAGAAATATCCCTTGCACCGTGATCGAGGCTGGACCTTGTGTGGTAACACAAGTCCGGTTAATGGAAAAAGACGGATATGAAGCCATCCAGCTTGCTTTCGATGAAAAGAAAGAAAAGCATACAACCAAATCAGAACTTGGCCATTTTGCCAAAGCAGGTATTACTCCTAAAAAGGTAGTAGCAGAATTTACCCGTTTTGAGCAGGATCACCAGAAACAGTTTGGAGATGTTTTGCAGGTCGATATTTTTATTGAAGGTGAGTATATTGATGTGGTTGGTATATCCAAGGGTAAAGGTTTCCAGGGTGTTGTAAAACGTCACCATTTTGCTGGTGTTGGTGAAGCGACCCATGGACAGCACAACCGCCTCAGGGCTCCGGGTTCAGTAGGAGCTTCTTCATGGCCTTCAAGGGTTATGAAAGGGCTGCGCATGGCAGGCCGCATGGGAGGTGACCGCGTGAAGGTAATCAACCTTCAGGTATTGAAGATTATTCTCGAGAAGAACCTTATTTTAGTGAAGGGTGCAGTACCGGGACACAATGGTTCATATGTAAAGATTGAGCGATGGAAGTAGCAGTATATAATATCAAAGGAACAGCGACCACAACCAAGGTTGCGCTGGACGATGCGATCTTTGCGATCGAACCCAACGACCATGCAATTTATCTGGATGTGAAGCAATACATGGCAAATCAACGCCAGGGTACGCATGATACATTGGAAAAAAGCACGATTTCCGGAAGCACACGGAAGCTTCATAAACAAAAAGGTACTGGTGGCTCTCGAAAGGGAAGTATTAAATCTCCGCTTTTCCGCGGTGGTGCTCGTGTTTTCGGACCACATCCCCGTGATTACAGTTTTAAGCTGAATAAAAAGCTGAAACGTTTGGCCAGGAAATCGGCGTTGAGCTATAAACTCAAAGACAACCACCTTACAATCCTTGAGGATTTTACATTCGATACTCCTAAAACAAAAAATTTCACTGAACTCCTGAAAAATTTCCAGTTAACGGGAAAAAAGACGTTGCTGGTTATTTCCAAGTTCGAAGAAAATGTTTTGTTATCCTCCCGGAATCTTAAAAGAGTGAAGGTTGTGAATGCTGCAGATCTGAATACCTATGAAATCCTGGATGCAACGCAACTTCTGATCACTGCTGGTTCCATCAAGGAAATTGAAAAAATTCATCAGAATTAAACCGATTAATTCTATACACCAATGACAATTATTATAAAACCGATCATAACCGAGAAAATGACGCAGTTGGGCGAGAAACTCAACCGTTATGGGTTCATGGTTGACCGGAGGGCAAACAAACTTCAGATTACGCAGGCCATTAAAGACCTCTATGGAGTGGATGTTACTTCTGTCAATACCATGGTGTTCTCCGGCAAAAACAAATCACGCTTTACAAAGAGTGGCGTTATCTCAGGACGAACCAGTACATATAAAAAGGCCATTGTAACATTGGCTAAAGGTGAAACTATTGATTTTTACAGCAATATTTAAATAAATGGCGCTTAAGAAATATAAACCGACAACACCCGGTCAGCGGTTTAAGGTAATCAGTACCTATGATGAAATTACCGCAGACGTTCCCGAAAAGAGCCTGTTGGCTCCGTCGAAGAGATCCGGTGGAAGAAACAACGAAGGGAAAATGACCATGCGATATCTCGGTGGTGGTCATAAACAGATGTACCGAATCATTGACTTCAAAAGGGACAAGGAGAATATCCCTGCGATCGTTAAAACGATTGAGTACGATCCGAACAGAACATCGCGTATTGCACTGGTCGTATACAATGACGGCGAAAAGAGATACATTGTTGCCCCCCATGGGTTAAAAGTTGGCCAGACGATCCTGGCGGGCAAAGGGGCTGCTCCTGAGATTGGGAATGCATTGTATTTAAGCGAAATCCCTTTTGGTACCGTGGTTCATAATGTCGAACTTCGGCCCGGCCAGGGTGCTAAAATGGTTCGCAGTGCGGGAGCACATGCTCAACTGATGTCCCGTGACGGTAAGTTTGCCATTTTGAAGATGCCTTCCGGAGAAACAAGAATGATCCTTCAGACATGCAAGGCGACTATTGGTATGGTTTCAAATATTGACCATAACCTGGAGTCGTACGGGAAAGCAGGACGGACCCGCTGGTTGGGCCGTCGTCCAAGAAACCGTGGTGTGGCCATGAACCCTGTTGATCATCCCATGGGTGGCGGTGAAGGTCGTGCCTCTGGTGGTCATCCCAGGTCAAGAAAGGGAAGTCCTTCGAAGGGATACAAGACCAGGGCCCGGAAAAAACAGTCGAATAAGTACATCATTGAACGCAGGAAGAAGTAATCGAAAATACATCAAACTATGAGCCGATCGCTTAAAAAAGGTCCGTATATCCACTACAAGCTGGAAAAGAAAGTAACGGAACTTCTGGAATCCAAAAAAAAGACCGTTATCAAAACGTGGTCACGCGGTTCCATGATCTCTCCCGATTTTGTGGGACAGACCATTGCTGTCCATAATGGCAATAAATTTATCCCGGTATATGTTACCGAGAATATGGTTGGCCATAAATTGGGAGAATTTGCACCGACCCGGATTTTCCGGGGCCATGCAGGCAATAAAGATAAAGGAAAGAAATAACCTCTTAATTAAGATAAATTATGGGAGTTAGAACCCGCACCAGAGCCGAGAACCGTAAAGAGGCTAAAAAAAATGTGGCTTTTGCCAAATTGAATAATTGCCCGACATCACCACGCAAGATGCGTCTGATCGTTGATTTGATCAGGGGAAAACGTGTAGAACTTGCCCTGCATATTCTGAAGAATAATGCAAAACAACCATCCGAACGTTTACGCAAACTTTTGCTATCGGCAATTGCAAACTGGCAGGCAAAAAATGAAGGATTGCGCATCGAAGACAGCGATCTGATCGTAAAGGAAGTTTTTGTAGACAGTGGCCGGCAACTAAAAAGGTTGCAAACAGCCCCACAGGGAAGAGCACATCGGGTGCGTAAGCGTTCGAACCATGTGACGATGCTGCTTGACAGCCGCAATAAACCAGAAGTGGAAGTTGAGACTGCAGAAGAAGTAGAACAAAAAAAGAATTAATTAATTAATAAGCAATAATTAAAAGTAAGTTTTAATGGGACAAAAGACCAATCCGATTGCTAACAGGTTAGGCATCATCCGCGGCTGGGATTCAAACTGGTTCGGCGGGAAGAATTTTGAGCCCAAGCTGGTCGAGGACGATAAAATTCGTAAGTATTTGAATGCCCGTCTTTCGAAGGCAGGTATTGCAAAGATTGTTATTGAACGTACCTTGAAGCTGGTAACTGTTACCATTCACACCGCCCGCCCTGGTATTATCATCGGCAAGGGGGGACAGGAAGTAGACAAATTAAAGGAAGAGTTGAAGAAGATCACCAAGAAGGAGATCCAGATCAACATTTCAGAAATCAAGCGTCCGGAGATCGATGCAGTTATTGTCGGAAATACGGTCGCCAGCCAGATTGAAGGGCGTATATCGTATCGTCGTGCGATCAAAACCTCCATTGCCTCTGCCATGCGCATTGGCGCAGAAGGAATTAAAATTATGATCTCAGGCCGTGTAGGTGGTGCTGAAATGGCCCGCCGTGAACAATATAAAGAAGGCCGTATTCCGTTGCATACCTTCCGTGCTGACATTGATTACGCTACTGCGGAAGCACATACTACTTACGGGATCATTGGAATCAAAGTATGGATCTGCAAAGGTGATATTTATGGCAGGCCAGACCTGGTACCCGATGCAGCCACAACCAAAGTAAAACCCTCCCAACATCGGGGTGGTGATCGTCCTGGTGACCGTGACCGTGGTCCTCGTGACCGTGGTGGTGATCGCGGTGGCGACCGGGGAGGCGACCGCAACAACGATCGCCGTGGCGATCGTGGCCCTTCAAGGGATGCCGGTAAACCCCGTGGTGGTCCAAGAAGATAATTGAAAGCAAGGTAACCTATAATATATTTGAATAATGTTACAGCCAAAGAAAACAAAGTACAGAAAGCAGCAGAAAGGTAAGATGAAGGGCAATGCCCAGCGTGGCCATCAACTCGCATTTGGCTCATTCGGTATCAAGACATTGGAAGAGGCATGGATCACAGGACGCCAGATTGAAGCTGCTCGTCAGGCGATAACCCGTCACATGAAACGTGAAGGTCAGCTTTGGATTCGGATATTCCCGGATAAACCGGTTACGAAGAAACCTGCCGAAGTGCGTATGGGTAAAGGGAAAGGTGCTCCGGAGTATTTTGTAGCCCGCATCAATCCCGGACGAATTCTCTTCGAAATCGAGGGTGTACCGATGGTGATTGCCAAAGAAGCCCTTCGGCTCGGAGCTCAGAAACTTCCGGTGCAAACCAAAACAGTCATGCGTAAGGATTACGTTGAAGAAGCAATATAAATAAGTCAAGTCGGGGCAATCCCGTCTCAACAAAAAGAAAAATGGAACAGAAAGTTATCAGAGAATTAACATCGGCCGAAATCCTGGAAAGGATGGATGAAGAAAACCGACAGCTTACAAAGCTCAAGTTAAACCATGCCGTGTCTCCATTGGAAAACCCCAATAAAATAAAGGCTTATCGCAAAACAATTGCACGCCTTAAAACTGAATTACGCAGCCGGGTAATAAACGGTGAGGCAATCACCAAAGCAGGTAAATTATAGAATAGACGCAGTGCATTGCGTCTCGTAAAGACGGGGCCTGCCCTGTCTCAACAAAATCAATAAAATGGAAACGAGAAACCTAAGAAAAGAAAAAACCGGTATCGTTGTCAGCAACAAGATGGAGAAATCAGTTGTTGTTGAAGTGGAACGTAAGGTAAAGCACCCTAAATACGGAAAGTTCGTTAAAAAATCTTCCTGTTTCATGGCCCACGATGATAAAAATGAATGCAGCGAGGGTGATAAAGTGCGGATTGCAGAAACCAGACCGCTCAGTAAAAATAAGTGTTGGAGACTTGTCGAAATCATTGAAAAGGTTAAATAGCCATGGTACAACAAGAGTCGAGATTAACAGTCGCAGATAATAGCGGAGCCAAAGAAGTCCTGTGTATAAAGGTTCTTGGTGGCACCCGCAAGCGGTACGCCCGGGTGGGTGACCGGATTATCGTCACGGTAAAGCATGCGTTACCTTCAGGAAATATTAAAAAAGGGACAGTATCCAAAGCCGTGGTAGTCAGAACCAAAAAAGAAACCCGTCGCGCGGATGGTTCATATATCCGTTTTGATGACAATGCAGTGGTTCTGCTTAACAATGCCGGGGAAATGATCGGAACACGTATTTTCGGTCCGGTTGCCAGGGAATTACGCGAAAAGCAATTCATGAAAATAGTTTCTTTAGCACCAGAAGTGCTCTAAGCATATACATAAACAACATGCAGAAGAAGTTAAATATTCGAAAAGGCGACAACGTAATGGTTATTGCGGGTGATTCGAGGGGACAGCAAGGGAAAGTGCTGCGCATCGACACGGAAAAATACAAGGCCATTGTGGAAGGAGTAAATATGGTATCGAAGCATACCAAACCCAACGCCAAAAGCCCACAGGGTGGCATCGTTAAAATGGAAGCACCCGTGCATCTTTCAAATCTGAAGCTCATCGACAACTCGGGAAAACCGACACGCATCGGCAGAAGATTGGATCCTAAGACGGAAAAATTGGTTCGCTATTCAAAAAAATCAGGGGAGGTTATAAAATAATGGATTATTCACCAAGATTAAAAGACAAGTACCTGAAGGAGGTTGTTCCTGCGCTGACAAAGCAGTTCAACTATAAAAGCCCCATGCAGGTGCCACGCATCAACAAGATTTGTCTCAACCAGGGATTAGGCATCGCCAATACTGACAAAAAATTCATCGACAGCGGTATCAATGAAATGACAATGATTACCGGTCAGAAGGCTGTATCAACTAAATCAAAGAAAGACATTTCAAATTTCAAGCTGAGAAAAGGAAATCCCATTGGTGTGCGCGTGACATTGCGCGGCGAGCGGATGTATGATTTCCTTGACCGTTTGATTTCCGTTGCATTGCCGCGGGTACGTGATTTCCGCGGAATCAGTGATAAAGGATTTGACGGACGTGGCAACTACACCCTGGGGATTACGGAGCAGATTATTTTTCCGGAAATTGATATTGATAAAGTAACCCGGATCAACGGTGTTGATATCACCTTCGTAACCTCTGCACGCAATGACCGGGAGGCACATGCATTGCTCAAAGAATTCGGAATTCCTTTTAAAACAAAGTAAATATATGGCAAAAGAATCCATCAAAGCCAGAGAACGTAAACGTGAACGGCTGGTAGCAAAATTCGCTGCAAAGCGTAAGGCACTCAAAGAAGCCGGCGATTATATCGAACTTCAGAAGTTGCCTAAGAATGCTTCACCCATCCGCCTGCACAACAGGTGTAAACTTACGGGTCGTCCCAAAGGATACATGCGCCTGTTCGGTGTTTCACGTATTAATTTCAGGGAAATGGCCAACAAGGGGTTGATCCCTGGTGTGAGAAAAGCCAGCTGGTAAAAGAAATAAAACAATGGCCAACCGGTCTGATCGCTCCTTGCTGGTTCGGTCTGGCAGTTCGCCTCAACAAAAACAAAAATAATGACACACTGCGGTGCGTCTCAACAATTAAAAAAAATAAATAAATGGTTACTGACCCCATTGCAGATTATTTGACCAGAATCAGGAATGCCGTTATGGCCAACCATCGGGTTGTGGAAATTCCAAAGTCAAAGATCAAGGAAGAAATTACACGCATCCTCTTTGAAAAAGGATATATTTTGAATTTTAAAGTTGAAAATGAACCTCGGCCGGGTATCATAAAAATTGCATTGAAGTATCACCCAGTCTCTAAGTTGTCTGCGATCAACAGCCTGGTCAGAATATCAAAACCCGGTTTGCGCAAGTATGTAGACAATGAACATTTACCCCGTGTATTAAACGGGCTGGGGATCGCGATCCTGTCAACTTCCCACGGTGTAATGACCGACAAGGAAGCCCGCACACAGAATGTTGGCGGTGAGGTTTTATGTCACATCAGTTAATTAGGAGAATAAAAACATGTCAAGAATAGGAAAACTACCGATTGCAATACCTGCTGGCGTGCAGATCTCTGTCTCCGACTCCAATCTGGTCACCGTAAAGGGGAAATTGGGTCAGCTGCAGCAACAAGTAGACCCGAAAATTACCCTGAAGATTGAAGGGAACACCATCACGATGGAACGGCATTCAGAAGAACGGGACGATCGGGCCAAACACGGGCTTTATCGTTCACTGATCTTCAACATGGTTAAAGGCGTTTCTGAAGGATTCACAACCGTTCAGGAATTGGTTGGAGTTGGTTATAAAGCCTCTGGCAACGGACATCTCCTTGAACTTTCACTTGGATTTTCTCACAATATCCTTCTGGAACTTCCTGAAGCAATTCAGCTTGAAACAACCGCGGTGAAAGGAAAGAACAATTCTATCATCCTGAAATCGGTTGACAAGCAGCTGCTTGGACAGGTCGCAGCCAAAATCCGTTCATTCCGTCGCCCGGAACCATACAAAGGCAAAGGGATCCGCTTCCAGGGTGAAGAGATCAAGAAGAAAGCTGGTAAATCTGCTGCCGGACAATAACACTAAAATTAATTGTGGTGATATAAAAAGGATTATCATAATCGTTATAAACAGAATACAATGGCTATCAAGAGTAGAAAAGAATTTCGCAGGTTCAGGATCAAAAAAAGGATACGTAAAATCGTAGAAGGGACTCCTGACAGGCCTCGCATGACCGTATTTCGCAGCTGTAAAGCAATTTACGTCCAATTGATCGATGATCAGGCCGGTAAAACGCTTGTGTCTGCATCATCTATGGAAAAAGGAATGAAAGATCTAAAAGGTACCAAAACCGATATTGCAAAAATGGTTGGTAAACAGGTTGCCGAAAAGGCAATACAGGCTGGTATTGAAAAGATTGTTTTTGATCGTAATGGTTATTTATATCATGGCAGGGTAAAATCTTTGGCCGATGCTGCCAGGGAAGGTGGCCTAAAATTCTAAGGAAGATATGACAAACGTTAATGTAAAAAGAGTAAAGTCGAGTGAAATCGAATTTAAGGATCGCCTGGTCAGCATTCAGCGTGTGACCAAAGTAACCAAGGGCGGCCGTACATTCAGTTTTTCTGCCATTGTGGTGGTGGGTAATGAAAATGGGGTTGTTGGTTATGGATTGGGTAAGGCCAAGGAAGTCACTGCGGCCATTGCCAAAGGAGTAGACGATGCCAAAAAGAACCTGATCAAGGTTCCGATTCTCAAGGGAACCATCCCTCATGACCAATTGGGCAAATACAGTGGCGCACTTGTTTATATCAAACCTGCCGCACCCGGCACCGGTGTAATTGCAGGGGGTGCCATGCGCGCAGTGCTGGAAAGTGTCGGAGTCAAGGATGTTCTTGCAAAATCAAAAGGTTCATCAAATCCGCACAGCGTGGTAAAAGCCACGATCAATGCGCTAATGAAACTGAGAGATCCTTATACGATTGCTCAGATCAGGGGAATTGAAATGAATCAAGTATTTAATGGCTAATTATTTATTATTTAAGGCTGTTTAAAAAATGGAAAAAATAAAAATAACACAGGTTCGCAGTGGCATAGGAAGACCCTTACGCCAGAAACGCACCCTTGAAGCTCTTGGATTGAAACGGATTCGCCATACAGTGGAGCATGAAGCCACACCCCAGATACTGGGTATGGTAAATAAGGTGCTGCACCTGGTTACATTTGAAAAAGTATAACAAAAGAAAAACGATACTGAAATGGATTTAAGCAATCTTAAACCGGCAAAAGGTTCAACAAAAAAGGTTAAGCGTATTGGCAGAGGACAAGGTTCCGGGCATGGGGGAACATCGACCCGTGGCCATAAAGGAGCAAAATCACGTTCAGGGTACTCCAAAAAACTGGGGTATGAAGGTGGCCAAATGTCGCTTGTACGTCGTGTACCCAAATTTGGGTTCAAGAACTTCAACCGGGTTGAATATAAAGGAATCAACCTTGATGTTTTGCAACAATTAGCCGAAAAGAACCAAATAACGGTTATAACCCGGGAGTCACTGATCCAAAGCGGATATGTCTCAAAAAATGACCGGATTAAAATTTTAGGTCGCGGCGAATTGAAAGTCAAACTTGAAATTACAGTCCATGCTTTTTCAGCTTCGGCAAAGAAAGCAATTGAAGAATTAGGTGGAGTCGCTAACACACTTTAAACTTGTTTGAATGAAAAAATTGATTCAAACCATTCGAAACATCTGGAAGATTGAGGACCTGCGTAAAAGGATCCTGTATACAATCGGTATAATCCTGATCTATCGTCTGGGATCTTATGTGGTACTTCCTGGTGTTGACCCAAGTATGCTGGCCAGCCTTCAAAATCAGACAAAATCTGGTCTGTTGGGGCTGTTGAATATGTTTTCGGGTGGTGCGTTTTCCAATGCTTCTATTTTTGCACTGGGAATTATGCCATATATCTCCGCCTCCATCGTGATGCAGTTATTGGGTATGGCAATTCCATACTTCCAGAAACTTCAGAAGGAGGGTGAAAGCGGTCGGAAGAAAATCAACCAGATGACCCGTTATCTTACCGTTGTCATTTTGATCTTCCAATCACCCGCCTATATTGCTAACCTGGCATCTCAATTGCCCGCAGAGGCTATTTCTCCTTTCAACCCGAACATAACGCATCATTCAGTGTTCTCGTTCTTTGGAATTTCTTCTATTATCATCCTCACTGCAGGATCCATGTTGGTAATGTGGCTCGGTGAACGGATCACCGACAAAGGAATCGGAAATGGGATTTCCCTGATTATCATGATCGGGATCATTGCCCGCCTGCCGTTTGCATTGTTTGGCGAACTGGTTTCAAGAATGGAACAGAAAGGCGGTGGCCTGGTGTTCTTTGTGGTTGAAATAGCCTTCCTTGTCCTTGTGATCCTGGTGACGATTCTACTTGTTCAAGGTACACGAAAGATCCCTGTTCAGTATGCAAAACGGATCGTAGGAAATAAACAATACGGGGGAGTTCGTCAATACATCCCCTTAAAGGTAAACGCAGCCGGGGTTATGCCGATTATTTTTGCGCAGGCCATCATGTTCCTGCCGTTAACGATTGCCGGTTTTGCCAGCAACGAAACACTCACGGGCTTTGCAAGGGTATTTACCGATATCAATGGCTGGGTGTACAATACAACGTTCTTTATCCTGATCATCCTGTTCACATACTTCTATACGGCCATTACGGTCAATCCAAATCAGATGGCCGAGGATATGAAAAAGAATGGCGGTTTTATTCCAGGGGTTAAGCCGGGTAAGAAAACTGCTGAATTTATCGATGATGTGATGTCGCGCATTACGCTGCCAGGATCAATCTTTCTTGGTTTTGTTGCCATCATGCCTGCTCTGGTTCGAATGGTGGGTGTTACTTCGCAATTTGCCCAGTTCTACGGTGGAACCTCCTTGTTGATTTTGGTGGGGGTTGTGCTGGATACATTGCAGCAAATTGAAAGCCACTTGTTGATGAGGCATTATGACGGTTTGACAAAATCAGGCAGAATTAAAGGACGTTCTTCTTATTCCGTGACCGGTCAATGATCTATGTTTAACAAACAAATGACGGTAAAATCGGCAGATGAGATTGAATTACTGAGAGAAAATGCCATCATTGTCAGCAAAACACTCGCAGAAGTTGCGAAGAATATAAAACCTGGTGTTAGTACGATAACACTTGATCAAATAGCTGAAGAATTTATCCGGGCCGAAGGGGCAATACCCGGGTTTAAAGGATACAGAGGGTTTCCGGGAACCTTATGTGTTTCCACCAATGAAGAGGTGGTACACGGAATTCCGGGTAACAGAGTTCTTAGAAATGGTGATATAGTTTCGATTGACTGTGGCTGTCAGAAAGATGGTTTTTATGGCGATTCAGCTTATACTTTCCCGGTTGGAGAGGTCTCTGCTGAAGTTTTAAACCTGCTGAAGCGAACCAAGGAATCACTGCTCCTGGCTATTGATTTGGCTGTTGCAGGCAGAAGAATTGGAGATATCAGTTCCGTGGTTCAGGAATACGTGGAGGGATTTGGATATTCTGTTGTGAGAGAACTTGTTGGTCATGGAATCGGTCGTCAGTTGCATGAAAAACCGGATATTCCAAACTACGGTAAACGTGGTTCTGGGGTTAAAATGCCTGTTGGGTTGACTATTTGTATTGAACCCATGATTAATATGGGAGTTAAAACAGTGGTCCAGGATGCAGACGGATGGACAATCCGCACGGCAGACAGAATGCCATCGGCACATTTCGAACTGACGGTGGCTGTCAGAAAGGAAAAGGCAGATGTACTTTCTACATTCCGGTATATTGAAGAAGTTTTAGGATCAAGTAGTATATAGTATGGCAAAACAATCGTCAATACAACAAGATGGCACGGTCATTGAATCATTAGGCAATGCGATGTTTCGTGTGGAGTTGGAAAATGGGCATGTAATTACCGCTCATATTTCTGGTAAAATGAGGATGCACTATATCAAGATTCTGCCGGGAGACCGGGTACGGATCGAAATGTCACCATATGATTTATCAAAAGGAAGAATTACGTTCAGATACCAATAGACTTAACGCAAACGTAAAATGAAAGTTAGAACATCAATTAAGAAAAGATCTGCTGATTGCAAGATCGTTCGCAGAAATGGCAAATTATATGTCATAAACAAAAAAAATCCGAAGTTTAAACAAAGACAAGGTTAAGATTTTACAAACATAAAATTGGATTAATATGGCCAGAATTGCAGGTATTGACTTACCTAAAAATAAACGGGGTGAAATTGGGCTGACCTATATCTATGGTATTGGAAGAAGCAATGCTCAAAAGATCCTTGATGTGGCAGGGGTGGACAGGAACAAGAAGGTTCAGGACTGGAACGATGAGGAGCAAAATAAAATCCGTTCGATTATCAATGATAATTTTAAAATCGAAGGTGCTTTACGTTCTGAAGTTCAGATGAATATCAAACGTTTGATGGATATTGGCTGCTACCGCGGAATTCGTCATCGTCTGGGACTGCCGGTTCGGGGACAAAGTACCAAGAACAATGCACGTACCCGAAAGGGCAGGAAAAAAACTGTTGCAAACAAGAAAAAGGCAACGAAGGGTTAATCGTTCATGCACGTAGTAAATTAATATATGGCAAAGACTGAAAAAAGTTCAAAGAAAAGGGTTGTCAAGGTTGATGCAATAGGAAAAGCCTATGTAAACGCATCATTCAACAATCTCATCATTACCCTGACCAATAATGGCGGGCAGGTGATCAGCTGGTCATCTGCTGGAAAAATGGGATTCAAGGGTTCAAAAAAGAATACTCCTTATGCTGCCCAGATGGCTGCCCAGGATGCTTCCAAAGTTGCCTATGACCTTGGCCTCCGCAAAGTGAAGGTTTTCATCAAAGGACCCGGAGCCGGACGCGAATCAGCAATCCGCACGCTGCACACCGCCGGGATCGAAGTGATGGAGATCGTTGATATCACTCCATTACCACATAACGGATGTCGTCCGCCGAAAAGAAGAAGAGTTTAATAATTAATTATATTTATTACCATGGCAAGATACATTGGCCCAAAGTCCAGAATTGCAAGAAGGTTCAGGGATCCTATTTTCGGACCCGATAAAAGTTATGAAAAAAAGAATTATCCTCCCGGGATGCATGGCCAAACCAAGCGCAGAGCTAAGGTTTCGGAGTATGGTACGCAGCTTATGGAGAAACAAAAAGCAAAATATACGTATGGTATCCTTGAGCGTCAATTCCGGAATATTTTTTTAAAGGCTGCCCGTAAAGGCGGTATCACCGGTGAAGTGCTGTTGCAACTCATTGAATCGCGCCTGGATAATGTCGTTTACCGCATGGGTATTTCGCCAACCCGGGATGGGGCGCGTCAATTGATCGGCCACCGGCACATTCTGGTAAATGGTAAAATTGTCAATATCCCTTCGATGGAGTTGCGCCCAGGTGATCTCGTTTCAGTCCGGGAACGTTCAAAATCATTGGAAGTGATTACCAATTCTTTAACGGGCCGTGGAAATCAATATCCCTGGCTTGAATGGGATGGAGGAATGATGACAGGCAAATTTATGAATTACCCGGAACGCGATCAGATCCCTGAAAATATCAAGGAACAGCTGATCGTCGAATTGTATTCGAAATAAAAAGTGGAGAGGCGCATTGCAATGCGTCTCCACAACGATGCATTGCGATGGTTACTCACAGAGAATAGTTACCAATAAAAAAAAATAATATGGCAATATTACCGTTCCAAAAACCTGACAAGGTTATTATGGTGGAAGCCGATGAGAGCCGCGGGGTCTTTGAATTTCGCCCTCTTGAGCCTGGTTTTGGTGTGACCATTGGAAACTCACTCAGAAGGATTCTACTTTCCTCGTTGGAGGGCTTTGCGATCACTTCAGTGAAAATAGAGGGGGTGGAACAGGAATTTTCTACAATCAAAGGCGTTATCGAAGATGTAACGGAAATTATCCTGAATCTGAAGCAAATCCGCTTCAAAAGGTTGATTGAAACCGAAAGCTCCGAAAAGGTTACTGTTATTATCGCCCAGCAAAAAGAATTTAAAGCTGGTGATATCAATAAGTTCCTCTCTGTTTTTCAGGTATTGAACCCTGAAATTGTGATCTGCCATATGGAATCCAATGTCAAGCTGACTGTTGAACTCTCTGTGGACAAAGGGCGTGGGTATATTCCTGCCGAGGAAAATAAAACATTGAGTTCTTCGCTGGGCAGAATCGCCATCGATTCGGTACATACACCCATTAAAAATGTTACGTTCAATATTGAAAATTTCAGGGTAGAACAGAAGACTGACTACGAAAAGCTGGTGATGGAAGTAATCACTGATGGCTCGATTCAACCTAAAAATGCACTTAAAGAAGCAGCAAAAATCCTCATTCATCATTTTATGTTGTTCTCTGATGAAAGAATTACGCTTGATTCTGCTGAAAAGGCTGTTGCTGAAGAATTTGATGAGACTTCCTTACATATCCGCCAACTGCTGAAAACCAAATTGGTTGACATGGACCTCTCGGTCAGGGCATTAAATTGTTTAAAAGCCGCTGACGTGGAATATCTTGGCGACCTTGTTGCCTTTAACAAAAATGATTTGCTGAAGTTTCGCAATTTTGGCAAAAAATCACTGACCGAACTTGAGGAGTTGGTAAAATCCAAGGGACTTGAATTTGGAATGAATACGACGAAATATAAATTAGATAAGGATTAATTGCGATGAGACACCAGAAGAAATTTAATCATTTAGGAAGAAAAAGTGCGCACCGAAAGGCCATGCTTTCAAACATGGCTGCCTCACTGATCATTCATAAAAGGATCCATACCACTGTTGCAAAAGCGAAAGCACTTCGTATTTTCGTTGAACCTCTGATCACAAAATCAAAAGAGGATACAACCCATTCACGCCGTACGGTATTCAGCTACCTGCAAAGCAAGGAAGCTGTTACTGAACTTTTTCGCGAAATTTCGAAGAAAATCATGGACCGTCCGGGTGGGTATACCCGCATCTTGAAGACAGGAAACCGTTTTGGAGACAATGCCGAAATGTGCCTGATCGAGCTGGTTGATTACAATGAGGCAATGTTGTCGGTTAAAGAAGATGGAAAAGCAAAAGCGACCCGCAGAAGAAGACCCGGATCGAAGAAAAAAGCCGATGAAGTTGTTGCTTCAAAATCAATTGAAAAACCTGAAGCAGAGCAAAAGGTGAAAAAGACTGCCAAAGTAGTTGAAGAACCTGTAATTGAAAAGGAACCGGAAACAAAGCAGGAAGACAATGATGAAAAACCGGAAGCTTAACACTTGAAAACGATTTTATAAATATTGTTAAAAAAGCAAGGATGACGTAAAATTTTATGTCATCCTTTTTTATTTTATTAATCATATCAACCTAAAATTTTTACCATGAGTACTATTGTTTCAACCCATGCCAGGCAGATCCTGGATTCAAGGGGAAATCCGACCATCGAAGTCGATGTAATTACCGAAAGTGGTATCATCGGACGTGCAGCTGTTCCATCAGGCGCATCAACAGGCGTGCATGAGGCTGTAGAATTGCGTGATGGCGATAAGAAAGTCTATCTTGGCAAAGGTGTTTTACAGGCAGTTCAGAATGTAAATACTGTGATCGCCGCTGAAGTTCAGGGAATGTTTGTAACCGATCAGATAGAAATTGATAACAAACTGATCGAACTCGATGGCACTCCCAATAAAGCTAAACTCGGGGCAAATGCTATTCTCGGCGTGTCCCTGGCCGCTGCCCATGCTGCAGCACAGGTTACCGGGCAGGAATTGTACCGCTACATCGGTGGTGTTTCTGCACAAACATTGCCAATCCCCATGATGAATATTCTCAACGGCGGATCCCATGCCGATAACTCCATCGATTTTCAGGAATTCATGATCATGCCTGTAGGTGCCACCTCATTTAGTGAAGCCCTCCGGATGGGTGCTGAAGTATTTCATCATCTTAAGGCTGTTTTAAAAAAGGGAAAATATTCTACAAATGTTGGTGATGAAGGAGGCTTTGCTCCCAACCTGAAGTCGAATGAAGAAGCCCTGAAAATGATCATGAAGGCCATTGAAATAGCTGGTTATGAACCTGGCAAGGATATCTATATCGCCCTCGACCCTGCTTCATCAGAATATTTTATCCCTCAGGAAAATGTGTATCATTTGAAAAAATCCACGGGAGAAAAATTAACACCTGCAGAAATGGTTTCCTTCTGGAAAGATTGGGCAAAACGCTATCCGATCATTTCAATTGAAGATGGCATGGCCGAGGATGACTGGGATGGCTGGAAACTGATGACTAAAGAAATGGGAAGTAAAATTCAACTGGTAGGCGACGATCTTTTTGTAACCAATGTTGACCGTCTCGCCCAGGGATTTAAAAAAGGTGTGGCAAATTCAATCCTGATCAAGGTCAACCAGATCGGAACCTTGAGCGAAACAATCAATGCGGTGAATATGGCTTACCGGAACAGCTATACTGCCGTAATGAGCCACCGTTCAGGTGAAACGGAAGATGTAACGATCGCCGATCTTGCAGTTGCCTTGAATACCGGGTTGATCAAAACCGGGTCGGCATGCCGGACAGACCGGATTGCCAAATACAACCAGTTGCTTCGCATTGAAGAACAATTGGGAGATACTGCAAAATATCTGGGGAAAGATTTTAAGTACGCAAAGTAAAAGGTAACAAGGTGAAAAGGTAACAAGGTAACAAGGTAACAAGGTAACAAACTCACCCTATTACCTTGTTCCCCTATTACCCTGTTACCCTATTACCCTGTTACCCTATTACCCTGTTACCCTATTACCCTGTCACCCTGTTACCCTGTTACCCTGTTACCCTGTCTCCCTGTCACTTCCTCTCCACTGAACCTTGACAATACATGCACCAACAACCCGGTGACATGCTTCACGTTTTCATTAAATACCCGCAGGACATCATCCCAGGTCACTGGCTCTTCGTCATGTTTCCATGAATCATAATCTGTGGATAGTGCTACAGCAGCATAGGGAATCCCGGCTTCCATGGCGAGACTTGCTTCAGGGGCTATGCTCATGTTGATCACATCCGCACCCAACAGCCGGAACATTTTCGATTCAGCCCGGGTTGAAAAACGTGGTCCTTCGATCGTAACAATGGTCCCGGCTGGATGATAAAAAACGCCTGTTTCTTTACAGCCATTGATCAACATCAACCTGAGTTTTTCTGAAAATGGATCAGCCATGGCGGTATGTGCCATGTGGCCGGGTTCGAATTTATCGTAAAAAGTGTTGATTCTAAGCCTGGTGAAGTCAATGAACTGGTCTGCAATAACCATGTGTCCCCTGCCGATCTCTTCTCTCAGGCTTCCGCAGGCAGTGGTAGCGAAAATATATTGGCAGCCAAGTTGTTTCAATGCGCTGATGTTTGCCCGATTATTTACCTGCGTAGGGGGGATGGAGTGGTCACGGCCATGGCGCGAAAGAATATAAACCTCGCACTGACCGATGGTACCGGTGAAAAAAGTAGAACTTGGCGATCCGTAATTTGTTGAAACGCTTATTTCTCTGGAATTGCTGAAAATGTTCAGTTTTTCAAGCCCTGAACCCCCGATGAGACCAATTTTAACCATGATTGATTTTTTTTGCGAAGATAAAAGAAAAGAGTGACACGCAACGGGTGACGCGTGACAAATCATCGTCACCCAACACTCGTTTCAAGTCTCACTTCTTACGTCTCACATCTCACGGGTTTACAGCACGATAGAAAGAACCTCACGTGTTGCTGAGGTAACACGAAATCGATGATCAATCCTGTGGCCAACGATCCAGGCAATGTCATTTCCGGAACATAACAGCCAGGTTTGCTCTTTTTCTTTCATAGAAAATTTCTGATCGATGAAAAAATCACTCAGTTTCTTTTTTTTCTTCATTCCCAACGGGTAAAATGCATCTCCAGGCTGCCACCTTCTAAGCATGAGCGGAAAGGATAGTTTGTCAAAATCAATGTTGGCAATATTCGCATCGGTGGAAATCTCAAAGGCTTTCACCTGACCGATCTTTTTAAATAAGAGTTTGATTGGTTTGCTGACCTTTTTTCCATGGGCGAATGGTCCGATCTTGTATGGCTTGTCGTTGCTCATCGGTTCAATGGGGCTAATAACAAGCTGTGTTCTTTCTTTAACGACCCGGTGTGTAGACGACCTGAAAATTCTTCTGTTTTCTTTTCCGAGGCAGCGAATGATGTTTGAAACCTGAGTTTCATTGAAGCCAAACGGGGCCAATGCAGCCCACGCATAAGGTTCAACAGGGGCAGTCTGTAAAAGATGACCGATATCAATTAAGTAATCTTTTCCTTTGGACTTCAGAACCTGCCTGCACCAGTCATCCAGCGTCCGCTTGCCGATTTGTTCAAAATCACTGATGAGCCTGATGCTCTCCGTTAATACATGAGTGAATTCAGGGTTTATAGTGCAAAACAGCGGAATTATTTCGTGCCGGAGTCGGTTGCGTAAATATTTTGTTCCATTATTCGAAAGGTCGATGCGGTAACTGATTTTGTTTAGGACCGCGTACTGTTCAATGTCTTTGCGGTATACAAACATCATGGGGCGGATAATGGTACCGTTCTTTACAGGAATCCCGTGCAAGCCGGCAATACCTGTTCCCCGGATGAGGTTGATCAGGAATGTTTCCACCTGATCATCAAGATGGTGAGCTGTGGCAACGTAATCAAATTGGTGCTCCTGCCTGATTTTTTCGAACCATTCATATCTCAAATCGCGCGCAGCCATCTGGATTGAAACTCCTTTGCGTGCGGCAACGGTTGTTGTATCGAATTTTACGGAGTAGAAGGGCACATGCCAATGCAATGCCTGTTTATTTACAAATTCAGCATCGTCATCACTGTCTTGAGCACGTAAACCAAAATTGCAGTGAGCCAATGCGATCTGGAATTTCGATTCATGAAACATGTGAGCCATGACCATGGAGTCAATTCCACCGCTCACTGCAAGGAGGATATGGTTTTCCCGGGAAAAAATTTTTCTGTCTTCAACGAACGTTATCAGATCTTTGATATTCATATCACCATCCGATCATGTACCAGTGAATCCGTTCGTCTTGTTACTCGACTGCCCGACTGCCTGTCCGCCTGTTTTTCAGATCTCCCAGGTATCTCCCGAATTAAGCAAATCATCGACATTCCTGATTTTCGAGGTCTCCTTGGCATATTTGATTTGCTCTTCCACCAGATCATCATAAGTGGGATACATGGCAGACCGGATCACGCCAAACACCATGGGGAAATGGGGTGGCGCCAGTTTGGCAAGCATCAGTTGAATTCCGGGATCCTGGTTGTACTGATCATGCACAAGAATATCCTCGATGGTAATCCCGTTCTTCCCGATTTCAACCACTTCCAGCATGGTATCTTTCAGGATAAGGCCTTTTTCATTGTTTTTGCCGAACACCATTGGGGCACCATTTTTAAGGATCAGCATGTTCTCATCTTTCACATCTTTGCCTGTCACCGGGGCATGGGCCTTGTCGGCGAAAATAATGCAGTTCTCCATGATCTCTGTGACAGAGGTTCCATCGTGTTTTGCGGCTTCGAACATGCATTCGGTCATCAGTGCAATATTGTTATCTGGAACGCGTGCAAAGAAAGTACCCTGTGCTCCCATTACCAATTCCCCAATATTGAAAGGATGTTCAATTGTTCCCATGGGTGAAGTTTTTGTTACTTTGCCCATGGGGGTTGTGGGAGAAAACTGTCCTTTTGTAAGCCCATAAATCTGGTTGTTGAAGAGCAGGATATTCAAGTCAACATTGCGACGGATCACGTGAATAAAATGGTTTCCCCCGATGGCAAGTGAATCACCATCACCGGTAATGGTCCAGACACTCAGCCGGGGATTGGCAATCTTGACACCGGTTGAAATCGCCGCAGCACGCCCATGAATGCCATGGATGCCATAGGTGTTCACATAATAGGGAAACCGGGATGAACATCCGATTCCGGATACCATGCAGAAATTCTCCTTTCGGTAACCGATCTTTGGGAAAACACGTTCAACAGCAGCAAGGATGGCATGGCCTCCGCATCCCGGGCACCATTTGACCATCTGGTCGCTTTCAAAATCTGCTTTGCTAAGTTGAACATTGGTACGTTCAACAGTCATATTTATGAAATCCATCTTATTTCTCCTCTAAAAGTTGGTTAAACTTATCAGTTAACTCGTTGATCATGAAAGGCAATCCCTGCACTTTGTTGAATTGGGAAATGTTGGGTATGGGGTATTTCATCCGGAGATAATTTACAAACTGACCGCTGTTGAGTTCGCATACCACAATTTTTTTAAAGCTTTTGAGTACCTTTTCGGTATTCTTCGGGAGCGGCATGATGTAATGGAAATGGGCGTGGCTTACGCTTTTACCTTCCTTTTGCATTTGACTGACTGCCGAATGAACTGCACCATAAGTGCCGCCCCAGCTTACCACCAGCAACTCTCCTTCCGGATTGCCCTCTATTCCCTGATCAGGAATAAAATCGGCAACCTTTTCCACCTTTTTTGCTCTGAAGTCCGTCATGATCTGGTGATTCATCGGATCAGTTGAAACCGTTCCGGTGATATTCTCTTTTTCCAGACCGCCCACACGATGGCGCAGTCCTTCTGTTCCCGGGATGGCCCATTGACGGACGAAGGTTTCCGGGTTGCGCCTGTATGGTTTATAATCAGGATCATTGGCTTCGGCAATGGGCGGGGTGATGGCAGGCATGTCGGCCATCCTGGGAATGCGGAACAAGGTGGACCCGAATCCAAGGTAACCGTCGGTCAGTAAAATTGCCGGGGTCATATGCTCCATAGAAAGTTTTGCTGTCTCGTATGCGTAATAAAAGCAATTTTCCGATGTGGATGCTGCAATCACGATTACCGGACATTCGCCATTCCTTCCAAACAGTGCCTGGTACAGGTCGCTCTGTTCCGATTTGGTAGGTAATCCGGTTGACGGACCACCGCGTTGAACATTTACGATCACCAATGGCAATTCTGTGATGACGGCGAGTCCGATTGCTTCGCTTTTCAATGAAAGGCCTGGTCCTGAGGTAGTCGTACAAGCCAGGGACCCGGTATAGGATGCGCCAATTGCCGAACAAATTCCTGCAATTTCATCTTCTGCCTGGAAAACTTTTGCTCCAAGTGACTTGTGCTTTGCAAGCTCCATCAGAATTTCCGTGGCAGGGGTGATGGGGTATGACCCAAGGAATAACGGGCGGCCGGATTTTTCGGCAGCTGCCAGTAAACCCCATGCGGTTGCGACATTGCCCGTGATATTCCGATAACGACCCTTTTCCATTGGTGCTGCTGAAACCTGGATAACCGATTCAAGAGCTTCGATGGTTTCGGCATAGTTGTAACCCGCTTGAAGTACAATTTTATTGATCTCAACCAGTTCCGGTTTTTTCTTGAATTTTTCTTCAAAATATTTGAAAGACGGCTTCAGGTCTCGGTTGAAGATATAAAACAACATGCCTAAGGCAAACATGTTCTTGCTGCGCTCTGCAGTTTTGGAATCGACGCCTAATTCCTTCAGGCTTGCTTTTGTAAGCGTAGTCATCGGAGCCTTGACCAGGTTGAAACTCTCGAGGGAATTGTCGGAAAACGGGTTCGTTTTGTACCCTGCTTTTTCGATGGTTTTATCATCGTAAGCATCGGTATCCGTAAGAATGGTAGCCCCTTTTTTTGCCCATTTCAGATTTGATCTGAGTGATGCGGGATTCATCGCAACCAATACATCCACCAGGTCGCCGGTGGTGAAAATCTTGGAACTTCCCATATGTACCTGGAATCCGGATACCCCGGCCACCGTATTCTGAGGGGCCCTGATCTCGGCAGGAAAATCAGGAAATGTTGCAAGGTCGTTGCCAACAATTGCAGCCACGTCCGAGAACATGCTGCCGGTGAGTTGCATTCCATCTCCGGAGTCGCCTACAAATTTAACAACTACTTCTTCGCGTTCAACGATGGGTCTTTTCTTCTTAGCCATAGTTTCATTGTGTTTAGAGTTGCAAAGTTACTTAATAAACTCTAAAGGCAAAGTTTAAAACTCAAAACTTCAAACCAAAAATAGTTGTTGACAATCAATATCGGGGAATATTTTTATCTTTGCCGCTAAATTCGGTTTATTAACCCGTCCTGTTCGATACAGGGCATAAATTCAATAGATCATGGCATATAAAATTAATGATGATTGCACTGCTTGTGGAACTTGTATTGATGAGTGTCCGGTAGAAGCTATTTCAGAAGGTGATATCTATAAAATTGATCCTGAAGTATGTACAGATTGCGGAGCCTGCGCTGATGTTTGCCCCGTTGAAGCAATCCATCCGGAATAGGTAGACGGAATTACGGCATTTTTTGTAAGGACGGGTACAAAGCCCGTCCTTACATTTAAACCCGCTGTTGCACAGAACCCTTGCCTACAAAAAATACCGCAATTCCAGATTTTCCCCATCAAACACGGCATAGCTGAAATGGGTAAGCCAATCGCCAAGCACCAATTGTTTGGCATTGCCTGGTAGTTGGGTTTCAATCGGGAAGTGATAATGACCATAGATCAGATAATCCAGATCAGGATGCATTTTGAGTAACTCGTTCGAATGAACAGTAATACGCTCCCGGATCAGTTGAAGGGTTAGGTCCTGAACCCTTTTCTCCTTTTCAATGCTAGCACTGCGGCTCTTTCGTGACCAGTATAATGCCATCTTTATACCAAAATCAGGATGCAATTGCCGGAATAACCATTGGTTGATGGGGTTTGCGAATACTTTCTTGATGAATTTATACCCGTTGTCCCCAGGACCCAACCCGTCGCCGTGTGCAAGGTAAAAGTGTTTCCCATTGAATTCACGAAATTCAGGATGGCGATGAAGCTGGATATTGAGTTCTTGCGAAAGGTAATCAAAGGCCCACATATCATGGTTGCCGCGGAATAAATGAACCGGAATTCCTGAATCCGTGATCTCTGCAAGTTTCCCCAGAAGCCTGGCATAGCCGCGTGGAATAGCTGTTTTATATTCAAACCAGAAATCGAACAGGTCGCCCATCAGGAAAATTTCTGCGGCATTTCCCCGTGCCAATTCCAACCATGCCACCAGCTTTTTTTCACGCTCAAGGCTGCTGTCATGATCAGGAATCCCAAGGTGGAAATCGGAGGCGAAATAAACATTTTGAGGCATGGTTGAATTTTAAGACAAAGTACGAGAAAAAATCAATGCATTTGTAAAACCCGCTGGTGATGGTACTTCACATGTTTATTTTCCGGAAACTTCCTGAAGAGGGTTAAATCAAGCTTCCGGTAATACACGGAGTCTTCTTGAGGGTCTAATACAGAACTCGTGCCAAATGCATAGTTCAGCACGATCAGCGAAGCAATGGAGCCTGGATTGTTGTCAATAAACGCGATTTCAACCTTTCGCTGATTTTCCCAGATATGCCGGAAGACGGTGTCAAATTTTTGGGTTAATCTGTAGTAATCGGCACTGTCCTGGTGTTCTGCCAGGATCATTTCGAGTGAATCAACCTGATGCTCATTCCGCCGGGTTTGGCGGAAAAAATCATTCAGCAACATGGCTTCCTTCGGGCCATTCATGACTACATTGTCTGGAAAATTGCTAACGCTCCCTGACAATTCTACCAGGTCGCCTTCGTTCAACAGCAATACCATGATTTTTCCTGTCGCCGCCTTGAGAAGCCAAAACCCGGGCTCCCTGACAGCCGGGAGAAATTTGAATGTCCCATCAGCACCGGGAACGATAGAATCGACGGAACGAATCGCATGCGTATCCATTTCCTGCAATGTCAGTTTGAATCCCTTGGCATCGGTGAAGCTGCCATTAACAGTGGCAAAATGGCTGACGGGGTTCTGGCATGAAGCAATGAAAAAGCCTATCGCAACTGTGAAAAAAATATGTTTTGTCGTCATGTTTTTGATTATTCCACACCCCTTTATCACTGTGATTTTGCTGTTTCGCTCCCTATCCATTTCTTTATCTCCTCAACAATAAATTTGTCAATAGGGAACATAAATTCCTCCTGTTTCAATCCTTCAATGCTCACCCATCTGAAGCTTTGAGCACCATCGATGGGAGGGATGTCATTTTTTTTCTCTGTGGTCTTGAAACGATAGGGTTTATCTGCCTTTACAAGGTAATAGATATTGAACAGCTGCATGTCGGAAGGGAGCAAGGTGGTCGACTGATAGAAATCGGTCGTATAAAAATGTGAAATGATCTCGATAGGAGTGTCCAGTTCTTCCATAAATTCACGCTTCAGACAAGCTATTGTCCCTTCACCAAACTGCAAACCACCGCCCGGGAACTTGGTCATATATATTCCGAGCCTGAACTCGTCTGTGACAAGCACTTTGCTGTTCTCGATCAAAAAACCATAAACGCGTATGTTGAACCGGCCGGGCATGATCGTATCATTTTTTTGCAAAAATAGGGGAAATATCATGAGCCCGAACCATCGTTCAGGAAGCCCTGACAGGATTTTTTTTTTTGAAAAACCAATTTTCCCCGGATGTTGCCGTTATATAATATCTCATACCCGGAAATCATGGACTATTTTGAATTGGTTGATTTACTGAAGAAAAAAGTCAATTATGAGGCTTATCAAATCGTATTAGACGATAAAGTCGTTCTTCACAATTATTCGTTCATCTCGGGGAACGGTTCGATTCTTCCGGGTGAAAAGAAGTACGAATGCGTAACTCACGGTTTTGTGGCTACCGATGCTGGTGCTTATGTTTCACCCTTTGGCAATTCATCATCTATCCTCGATATTCATGATTCCATGATCATGGAAAACAAGCGCTTCAGGTATCATGTGCTGTCGCCGGCAAACGTCAGTGGAATCAAGGAGTACATCCTGATGATCCATGGGTTTAATGAAAAGTCCTGGGCAAAATACCTTCCGTGGGCTTATTCCCTTGTTGAGAAAACCGGGAAAGCAGTAGTGCTGTTTCCAATGGCATTTCATATGAACCGGGCTCCATCGGTTTGGTCGGAGAAGCATGCGATGCATGGTTTGAGTGAAACCAGGCAAAAAGGATTTCCGGATATCGTTGCCGGTACATTTTCCAATGTGGCCATCAGCACACGGCTGCATCAGAAGCCACAGCGGTTTTTCTGGTCAGGGTTGCAAACCTATTATGATGTCATTCAGTTTTTGGAGGAGATCAAAGCCGGCAATCATCCTTGTATTGCGCGGGAGGCAAAATTTGACCTTTTTGCTTATTCTATCGGCGGACTCCTGGCGCAAATCCTCATGATGACCAATCACCGTGGCTATTTCTCACAATCAAAATTATGTCTTTTTTGCGGAGGCATTGTGTTCAACCGGTACTCGCCGGTTTCCAGGTTTATTCTGGATAGTGAGGCCAATGTTGCGCTTTATTCCTATATCATCGAACACCTTGAAAATCATCTGAAAAGGGATGAATGGCTTCGGCATTACCTCACGGAAGGGCATCCGGAAGGGGAAAGTTTCAGGGCCATGTTGAACTATAATCTTTTACGCAGTGAACGTGAATTGCTCCTCAGGAAGATCTGCGGCCGGGTGTTTGCCCTGGCACTGGAAAATGACGTGGTTGCCCCTCCTTATGAAGTGATCAATACGTTAAAGGGGACCTGCCACAACATTCCGATTGTAGTTGAAGTGATGGATTTTTGCCATCCATATTCACATGAAAACCCTTTCCCAACTTTAAAGGAAAACCGGGAAGCCGTTTCAGGCGAATTCAACAGGGTTTTTGAACGGATCGCCCGGTTTTTGGGGAATCGGGGAAACTGATTTAATTCACAACCTGAATCATATCTTCACCGATCGTTGGTTTTCCTTTAAACCGCAGCAGCAGGTTCACAATGGTTGCCACATCTTTCTGGCAATAGGTGACAATGCGTGGCAGGTCATGCTGTTGCCAGTAAACCTGAGAAACATCACCGCCGGTAATATCATCTTTCGGGGTTGGGATGCCAAAAACCGTAGCAAGAAGTTCAAGAGAAGTGTAATTCTTATAGTCTCCAAACTTCCACAACTCCATGGTATCGAGATGATTCACTTCCCAGGGTTTTTTCCCTGAAAGGTCAAGTATAGCGGGAACTTCCAACCCGTTGATCAACATACGCCGGATCAGGTAAGGGTAATCAAACTCTTTTCCGTTGTGGGCGCACAGGTAACTGATGGAATTTTTATTTGCTTTACTCAACATATCAATGAACCCGGCAAGGATATCCTTTTCACTGTCGCCAAAAAACGATTTGATCCGGATTGAATTTCCCCGTAATACACCCGTAGAAACACACACAATTTTTCCGAATTCAGCATAAATCCCTGCACGATCGTAGACTTCACACGGTTGTACGAATGCCTCCGTGCTGAATTTTTCAAACCGCGACAGCTGAACCGCCTTCTTTTGCCATAGTGCTGCAAGATTCAACGGAAGTTGATCATGGGCGGAGTACTGTGGCACCGTTTCAATATCCAGAAACAGGATGCTTTCAAGATTATAATGTTCCAACATGGCATCGATTTTTTATGCACATTAACAAAATTGTACAATTTAATGATGCTTTATCGCTTTATTTTGAAAAGGTACTAGGACGGTTGATAACTTTTTGGCCTTATCATTTTCCTTTGTGATGTCACGTCTTCCTGGGAAAATTGGAAGGTCCAGGTTGCATTTGGAGGATTATCAGCACAGAGGGTGAGTATGCCCGATCAGGCAATTTATTTGCGCTGATGCAGAAATGGTTTCGGACGGGTATCGAACAGAACCTGTTGCTGAGGGGTAAGCAGGTTTCTCAATTCCTGGTCATGCCGGATCATTTCTTTCAGGATGCCGGCTTCAATCGCGCCGATATCATCAGCAACCTGATTGCCTGCTTTGATATCGCAGGGAGAAGTTGTAAGAATTGTTTGAAGCCTTGCTTTTTTCTCCCTGATCTGGTTTCTCATCGGAGTCATTATTTTCATGTGGTTCAGGTCCGCCTGGTGGATTTTATCCTGCTGTTCTGCAGTAAGGTCAGGAAAGTTAAGAAGGGGCTGTGCCGATTCATCCTGATTATCGGCCGGCGGCGGCAATGGTGGTGGCGGTGGCAGAGGTGCCATAGGAGGAGCCGGAAGTGCTTGTTCCTGGTTTGCTTTCATGGGCCTGTCGTTCCTGTCTGGCATTTGAGCAAACAGGTTACTGATCATCATGGTGAAAAGGAACATGATCATGATCCCTGTCAGGATTTTCATTGTGGTTTTCATGGCGTGTGGCTTTTAATTTTGTAAAATGTTGTTTGTCCGTAAAAAAAATAAATCATTTTTTATCCCCCCGGGATGAAGGAACTGGAGGTGGAGGCGGTGGCGGAGGTGGAGGAACGGGCGGTAATGGAGGTAGAGGCGGAGGCATAACCTGTTCGAGTGCCAGTTTGAAAATTCGATGGAATTTTTCTTTCTGCTGAAGTGTAAGAAGCTTTTTGAGTTCACTGAAATGTTCATAGGTAAGCATTTCTGTTTTTATCCGCACCTGGGCGATGGAGTCTGCAAGAATTTTAAGTGAAAGCGTGTCAGCAGCAGGAAGAAAGATCATTTCAAAAAAACGATTGTGCAATTTGCGGTCAAGTTCCTGCAGCACTTGTAATTGGTCCTGGTGAAGGTCACGCAGTTGTCCAAATTCATCCTGCTGTGTGTTTGAAAGACCTAATTCGCGTATCAGAAATTCTGCTGAACGGCCTTGCTGGGCAACACGCTCTTTACATGGATGACCGAACAACAGGAATGCCATCGTGCCAAGGTTTAAAACAACCAGGAGGATAATAACGATTTGACAGAAACGGAGATTATTCATTGCATTACAGTTTAATAGGTCCAAGATAAGAAAGGTAATCGGTGACGATGGCTGCAGGTACTTGTTGCGTCATGATTTGCGTTTTACGAAAATGCAGCACCCCGAATATGTTCAAGGCGATCAGAAGGGCGATTCCGGCAGCGATAGGCCAGAACAAAGGCCTTTTAAAAATAATAGCATTGCTTTCCTGATGATCGGCTTTTAGCTGGATTTTCAGGAAAAAGCCAGGATCGGCAGGGGCACAGCGGATACCATCCAGTGAATTCATTGTTTCTTCTATCCAGGCTTCTTTTGTTTTCATGGTAGTTTGATGTGATTGAAAAAAAAATCCTGCGGCTAACGTTCGTTTTTTTCATAATAATCCGACAACAGTTCACGGAGTTTCCTGCGAGCCCTGACGATGAGTGATTCAACGGAAGAAACCGAAGTCATCATCACCCGTGCAATTTCCTGTTGTGACATTCCTTCAACTTTTTGCAGAATGAAGGCAGTGCGCTGGTTTATTGGTAACTTCGATATGGCCAGGAATAGAATTGCAGCACGCTCTTTATTTTCCAACTGAATACCCGGATGATAAAATGGAACATCTGCAGCCAAATTCAAATGGTCCTCCTTGCCAAAAAGACTCAGTATCATGCCCGATCGCTTGGTACGCCTGCTGGTGCGTATATGTTCCAGTGATTTCTGCACCGTGATGCGGTAAATCCAGGTAGAAATACTGCAATCTCCCCTGAATCTTGCAACTGAACGGAAGACCTCCACGAAAACCTCCTGCGTCACATCTTCGGCATTCTCCTGGTGTTGCAGCAAACCAAGCGAAGTATTGAAAACATGATCACGGTATTGATCAACCAGTTCATGGAAGGCATGTTCGTTTCCTTCCCTGAGTTTCTGTAAGTCAGGCATTGCGCCCATGTCCTGTTTATATATTGAGATGCTGTTGGAATAAATATCCTGCGGTTGAAAAAAAATAAATAAATGACATCAGGATTTAAGGGCTCGTAAAATATGCCTTTTCCCGGGCGGACCAGGCAGCTTTTCTACTTTGAAACCAGCCTTCCGCAGTGCCCTGACAACTGTACCTTTCACGGAATAAGTCACCAGGTTGCCCCCGGGATGCAGTGCGTTTCCAAGTTTCTCGAATACCTGTTCGGTCCAGAGTTCAGGTTGTGCATCCGGACTGAATGCATCGAAATAGATCAGGCCGAATACCCCAGATTCAGGGGAAAACGCTTCCATAGTACCATGGATCTTGTGGAGCAGGAAATGGGGCGAGATTTCAGCGGGTTTATTCCAGGATGAAAGATGCAGATCAGCGAAGGTTTGAGGATGATCAATGGAACCAGGTAAATGCGTGTAGTTCAGTGCTCTCCAGCAATGCTCATCCAGTGGGAATGGTTCCACAGCGGTATAGTGTACCCTGATGCCCTGTTTTTCCGCTTCAGCCTGGGTAAGAAGGGCATTAAGGCCAGTGCCAAATCCAATTTCCAGGATTTTAATAAACTTTTCACCATGACCGGATTTTAGTTGAAACTTCTCCATCATATATAGGAAGCCTGTTTCAATATAAATATGCTGTGATTCCTGAACGGCACCAAAAGTGGAGTGGTAATGCTGGTTCAATTCCCGGCAGAACAGGGTGTCGGAACCGTCGGCTGTCCTGATGATCGCTGGTTCCATTTCGCTATTTAAATGATTACCAGATCCTCGGAAATTTGTTGGGATTGTATTCATGCATCATCTCATACACCGTTTCAAAAACATCTTCGGCGTTTGGATTTGAAAAGTAGTCTCCGTCATTGGTGTAGGCAGGGCGATGATCGTTTGCAGTGAGTGTGCGCGGTTCGGCATCCAGAAAGCGGTAGCCTCCCTGTTCCTCCATCACTTTTTGCATCATGAACGCGGTAGCCCCGCCACTGCCGTCTTCATCGAAGAACAGGATTTTGTTGGTCTTTTTCAGTGATTTCAGAATTTCGTGGTTGATATCAAAAGGGAGCAGGGTTTGTGCATCGATCAATTCAACAGAGATGCCAAAATCGGTAATCTGAGGGAGTGCTTCCTCCGCAATTTTCACGCAGGAGCCATAAGTCACGATGGTGATGTCAGATCCCTCGTGCAGCACCTCGGGAACGCCCAATGGAATACGGAAGTTCCCGATGTTCGCAGGCATCTGCTCTTTCAGCCGGTATCCATTCAAAGGTTCGATCACAAGCCCGGCATCATCGGAGGCCATCATCGTATTGTAGAAGCCTGCAGCCTGGGTCATGTTGCGGGGTACCATGACATATATTCCCCTGATGGAGTTGATGACCATGCTGAGCGGGGATCCGGAATGCCAGATTCCAACCAGGCGATGGCCACGGGTACTGATGATCAGGGGGGCTTTTTGTCCACCGACCGTACGGTATTGTGTTGTCGCGAGGTCATCGCTCATCACCTGTAAACCATAAAGCAGGTAGTCGAAATATTGAATTTCGGCAATTGGCCGCAGCCCCCGGAGGGCCATTCCCAACCCCTGCCCAATGATGGTAGCTTCACGGATACCGGTATCCGAAACCCGTGTTTCACCATACTTGAGCTGCATGCCTTCCAGCGTTTGATTTACGCCGCCTATTTTTCCAACATCTTCCCCGAAAATTAATGCCAAAGGGTTGTTTTTAAACAGGATATCATAATTGGCATTCAGCACTTCACGGCCAGTGACCACCGGGGAGTTTTCGTTATATACAGCAGGGATGCTTGTGACCCGGAGGGCGCTTTGTTCTGACTGACTGTAAAGATGGGAGCTATACCGGGCAACATTCAGTTTCCGTTGTTCTGCCATCCAACCATCGAGGTCGGCTTTCATGGGTTTTTTCATGCTGCAAGAAGTACAGACATCACGCATGATTTTTTTTGCAGCAGAGATAATGTCTTTCCTGATCGGTTCGGCAATGGCTTCAAGGTCAGCAACGATCTTGTCGATCCGGGCCTGTTTTTTACAGGGGCAATGAGTGGTTTTTACCACGCTGACCAGGTGTTCACGTTCAGATCTGAATGGTGCAAGGAAGGCTTTCCACCCGCGGTCGCGGGCGCTCCTGGCGGCTTTTACCGCATCGGCTTCAATGGCATCCAGTTCTTCTGAAGTGGCAATTTTCTCTTTTATGATCCATTTCCGCATCCTTGGAATGCAGTCATGATCACGTTCCCATGCAAGACGTTCTACGGATTTGTACCTTTCATGAGATCCGGAGGTTGAATGCCCCTGTGGCTGTGTGAGTTCCCTTACATGAAACACAACCGGGACCATCTCCTTCCTGCAGACAGCGATCCCTTCTTCATACATTTCATACAAGGCAGCATAATCCCAGCCCATGCATGAATAGAGGCGGATGCCTGGCATCTTGTCATCGGCAACAAATCCCTTCAGCAATTCGGAAATATCCTCTTTGGTAGTCTGGTATTTCTTTGGAACGGATATTCCATAGCCATCATCCCAGATAGAAAGTGCGATGGGTACCTGCAGCACACCTGCAGCATTGATGGTTTCAAAGAAATGGCCCTCCGACGTAGAGGCATCACCGATCATGCCAAAGGCTATTTCATTTCCCTTTACAGTGAATTTCCTGGCAGATTCCCACATCTCCGGACTATTGCGAAAAACCTTGGAAGCAAGGGCCAGACCAAGCAATCGCGGCATCTGCCCGGCAGTCGGCGAAATATCCCCGGAGGAGTTCTTCTGTTTTGTCAGGTCTTTCCATTCGCCTTTTTCATCCAGGCTCCGGGTAGCAAAATGAGAATTCATCAAACGACCACCATTATCCGGATTGCGGGTTAAATCGGTATCGCCATAAAGCTGGGCGAAAAAGATGTCGAGGTTTGAAAGGCCTGCAGCCATCATGAAGGTCTGATCACGGTAATACCCTGAACGCCAGTCTCCATTTTGAAAGAACTTTGCTTTCACTATTTGTGGAATCTCTTTGCCATCACCGAAAAGCCCGAAATTGGCTTTTCCGCCTAAAACCTCACGCCGGCCTAATAAACTCACCTGGCGACTCTCGTTGGCCAGTTTGTAATCCTTTAAAACCTCTTCCTTGCTAAATGTGCGTTTTTTTGCCATTGGTTTCTTGCTTTGTTTTTTCTAATTTCAGGGTAAACAGGCGAACGGGTTAACGGGTTTGAGCTCCATGAATTTCGTCAGCCGTCATTTGTCCCTCGCCATTCGTAGATCGAAAATCAATCAATAGTTCTCCTGCAGCACTTCAAAATAGGCCATCGGGTGTTCGCATGCCGGGCAATGCTGCAATGTTTTCATACCATAATGGATATATCCGCATTTGCGGCAGACCCAGTATGTTTTTTCATCTCTTTCAAAAACTTTGTTTTTTTCAAGATTGTTCAGCAGTTTCCGAAAGCGTTTTTCATGATGTTCTTCAATAGTGGCGATCAGTTTAAAGGCCAGGGAAACCTTTGGAAAACCTTCATCGTTTGCGATTTTTCCAAATTCCGGATATAATTCCATCCATTCCTCATGTTCCCCATCTGCAGCTGCTTGAAGGTTCTCTGCGGTGTTGCCAATTTTTCCGGCAGGATAGGTTGCGGTTATTTCGACCGGACCTCCCTCAAGGAAACGAAAAAATGTTTTTGCATGACTTTCTTCATTCAGGGCGGTTTCAGCGAAAAAGGAAGCGATTTGTTCAAACCCCTCCCGTTTGGCTTGCTTGGCGAAAAAAGTATAGCGGTTTTTTGCCTGTGATTCTCCGGCGAATGCTTTAAGCAGGTTCTTTTCCGTGTGTGTTCCTCTGATACTGCGATCCATGTTGGAATGATTTATTTTAGAGTATCAAAGATACATGAAAATTCCGAATCCCTGCAAACCCACGTCTAACGTTCCACATCTAACGTGCAACTTCTCTTCTATCTCATCTTCACATAATCCTCTTTCCCAACACCGCAAATCGGGCAAACCCAATCATCGGGGATATCGTCAAATGAAGTTCCCGGGGCAATCCCTGAATCAGGATCACCCAACGCAGGGTCGTATATATGTCCGCAAACAGTGCATTTGTATTTCATGATTATTTTTTTTCGATCCAGTTGATGATTTTATCATCGAAGGGTTTTTCACCGGGGGCGGCAAAGTCGACCACCTGACCCTGCTCATCAATCATGAACTTCTGGAAGTTCCATTTCACCGGGGCATCCAGTACCCCGTTCTGATCCTTGGAAGTCAGCCAGCTATATAGCGGGTCAATATCGTTGCCCTTGACGGATATCTTGGCCATCATCGGAAAAGTAACCTGGTATTTGCTTGTGCAGAATTCCTTGATCTCTGCATTTGTACCGGGCTCCTGGCTCATGAAATTGTTGGCAGGAAAGCCTATGATCACAAAATTTTTTTCAATATATTTTTTGTACAATTCCTCCAGCTGTGCATACTGCGGTGTATAACCGCACCTGGAAGCTACGTTGACCACCAGCACTTTTTTACCTTTGAGGGTCGAAAGATCAAATGGCTGACCATCAATGCTTGTTGCTTTGAAATCGTAAAATGTTTTTTTCCCCTGTGCGTTGCTCATCATGGCCACCGAGATAAATGTAAATAAAAAAAGAACAGTCTTCATCTTTGTATGTTGGAGTTTATTATTGGTTTTCTTAACTGGCTGCAAAGATAATCAAATTTATTTATTTGGAAATCGTCTAAATAATTTATAATGGTTGTTTAATAGAAGAAGGTGCTTTATTTCCTCATAAAAACAAATTACTTTCCTTCAAATAAATTCTTATCTTTATAGTTTAACGTGAGTTCGATGTAAGGTTAGTAAAATAATGCCAGCTGTTCTGATTTGACAACTTCAAACCGGATTGAAGGTTTTTTAGGCAGGAAGGAATAAGCGATCAAGCCAGAAATAAGGTTT
>Ga0114951_10000075_pt1 | contig 130509 bp, 114 predicted proteins | sample AM7aDNAmetaG_FD_88677 | JGI IMG/M metagenome (GOLD analysis project Ga0114951, IMG submission 88677) | Freshwater microbial communities from Finland to study Microbial Dark Matter (Phase II) - AM7a DNA metaG | ecosystem: Environmental > Aquatic > Freshwater > Lake | place: Finland: Lake... | reverse complement strand
GGTGCCCGCATGGGCGCCAGCAGGGGGGTTAACCCCGATGCCGCCGATGCCGCCCCGGCGAGTTCGTCATGCGATTAGAGCTTTTCAATCCATCGTTCGTAAGTTCTTCCTATTCCGGATTTAACTACTGATAGGAAATTGCTTTTCAGGGGTGCCCGCATGGGCGCCAGCAGGGGGGTTAAGGGGGGGGGCGTACTCCGGTGGCGGTCCCAAGTGTTCGTGATGCCTGCGAAATTATCCTGCGCGCACATTTTCTTTCCTTTCGGGAACTCATCGTGGGGAAAAGCTCGGTCAGGAGTCAAGCCAAAACGGGTGGCAAACGCGGCCCGACAGCGGCGATGGACAATGGCTCTCCCATCGCCGGTGGGAGGCGGTTGCCTGGAGTTTCGGTTCTCTCTACTCGGCGTAGGTTTCCGGGCCGAATGACATGTCGTCGTCGAACGGCTCCCGTGTGTATGAGAGTTCAAGCGGCGGAGGCGGCGCGCGATCCGTACGCTGGACCAGTCCTTCCCAGAAGTTGAGATGGCGGAGGATTGTCTCGTTTGGCGCTCACCACCACGGGGCGACAGGAATTGGTGCGGTGGGTTCTCTCATGGACGCCCGAGGTGCGCGTGCTGGCGCCCGTGGGGCTGCTGCAGAGGGTTATGCAGCGGTTGCAGGCTGGTATAAACCGTCAGGCGGAAGAATCGCGCCCGGAGGTCGTCCACTTGAAATCACCAGCCCTGTAACGATCTTGCAGTGGCTGTGGACGCCGCAAGAGCATCGCGAAAAAACGTGTCGCGAAAAAACCTTTGCAAACGCGGCGCGATTAATTACCGTGGCCGGCTTCAAGTTTGGCGTTCGATCGGTTCCCAAGAGTGAACAAAGCGAGGATGTGAGCATGAACGACAATCGTGGTTTGAAACTTGTGGCGCCCAAAGTCACCCCGGTGCTGGAGCCGTCTTTCCGGCCGGCGGTGCTGGCCAACGCGGCGTATCGCAAGGCGGTGAAGGCGTCGCGTCAGGGCACGCCCGTCACCATCGCTCTGGAGCAGGCGGACGGGTCGGTGTTTCATTTCAAGACGGAGATTTTTCCCCAAGGTCACGCGGAGGCCAAGCAGAACGCGGCTTATCTGGAGCGGTTCGTGAAGTTCCTGCTCTGGTCGCGCGGCGGTTTTCGCGTGCATTTCGCCGGGCCGCGTGTGTTCGGCGAGGCGTTGCAGCGCTACTACAAGGAGACGCCCACGGGCCGTTTCGATGCGGAGATCATGGGAGAGCGCATCTACGAGCATCCGTTCAAGGTCGTAATCGCCGACCGGGGGCAGATTCCGCCGCCGCGCGAGGCGACGATGCCGCTGGGCCGCCATCTCAAGGGCTGCCGTATCGGATTCGATCTCGGGGCGAGCGATTACAAGATCGCGGCGCTTATGGACGGCAAGGTGGTGTCCAGCGAGGAGTTGCCGTGGCAGCCTTCGGTGCAGCCGGACCCGCAGTATCACTTCGACCGCATCATGATGGGCCTCAAGCGCGCCGCGGCGAAGCTGCCGCGCGTGGACGGCATCGGCGGCAGCGCGGCGGGCGTCTATGTGAACAACCGCGTCAAGGTGGCGTCGCTGTTCCGCGGCGTGCCGAAGGACGTGTTTGACGGCCGCGTGAAGGATTTGTTCCTGGAGATGCGGCGGGCGTGGAACGATATCCCGTTCGAGGTCGTCAACGACGGCGAAGTCACAGCGCTGGCTGGCTCCATGTCCATGAAGGACAACGCTGTGCTCGGCGTCGCGCTCGGCTCCAGCCAGGCCGCCGGTTTCGTCACGCCCGACGGCAACATCACTTCCTGGCTGAACGAACTCGCATTCTGCCCGGTGGATTACAATCCCGACGCGGCGAAGGACGAGTGGAGCGGCGACCGCGGCTGCGGCGCGCAGTATTTCTCGCAGCAGGCGGTCGGGCGGCTGGTCGGCGTGGCGGGCATTGAATTGGAGGCGGCGATGCCGCTGCCGGAAAAGCTGAAGCACGTGCAGGCGCTGATGGTCAAGGGCGATTGCCGTGCGAGGAGGATTTACGAGACCATCGGCGTTTATCTCGGATACGCCATCGCGCACTACGCGGAGTTCTACAAGATCAAGAACGTGCTCATTCTCGGCCGCGTGACGACGGGCGAGGGCGGCACGATCATCATCAACAACGCCAGGCAGGTGCTGAAGGCGGAGTTCCCGGCGCTTTCCAGGAAGATTCGCCTGCGGACTCCGAGCGAGCGCGACAAGCGCCACGGCCAGGCCATCGCCGCCGCGAGCCTGCCGCGACCGGCGGCTGCCAAATAAGAGGTTGCGATGAAGAATCCATACAAGTCTTTCGTTTCTGGTTATGTCCGCGTCGTGGAGAAGGGCAGGGCGTGTCCGCTCGGCGGCATCCCGCCGGCCAAACGCCCCAAGTTGCGCGCGAACGCGCCGAAGGCGCTGATCTTCGCGCCGCATCCGGATGACGAGTGCATCGTCGGCGCGCTGGCGCTGCGGCTCTTGCGCGAGGCGAAGATGAATGTCATCAACGTCGCCGTCACGCAGGGCAGCAACAAGGAGCGTCAGGCGGCGCGGCTCGCGGAGTTGCGCAACGCCTGCGACTTCCTTGGCTTTGGCCTGCTCACCACGCGCGAGAACGGCCTCGAAAAAATCAGCCCGAAGGGCCGCGAGCAGGACCCGGCGAACTGGGCCGCCGCCGTGGACATCATCGCGAACATCCTCGCCGTCCAGCAGCCGTGCGTCGTTTTCATGCCGCACGCGCAGGACTGGAACGGCACGCACATCGGCACCAGCCTGCTGGTGACGGAGGCGATGGCAAAGCTCGGCCCGGAGTTCTCGTGCCTCGTCGTGGAAACGGAGTTTTGGAGCGCGATGACGACACCGAACCTGATGGTGGAGTCCAGTGTACGCGACGTGGCCGACCTAGTCGCGGCGACGTCGTTCCACGTCGGCGAGGTGCAGCGCAACCCCTACCACCTTGGCCAGCCGGCGTGGATGCAGGACAACGTCCGCCGCGGCGCGGAGATCGTCGGCGGGCAGGGCGGCCAGGCGCCGAATTTTGCATTTGCTACGCTGTATCGTTTACAGCGATGGTCAAGTGGCAAGTTGGGCAAGATTTTCGACGGTGGCAAGCTGCTTTCTTGTCAGGACGAGCTGAAACCGTTATTTACATAAGCAATCCGAATAAACAACCAGAAGGAGATTAGAGAAAGATGAAGGTTCCGTTCTACGGTCACGTCAAGCAATACCAGAATATCAAGGCGGAGATTGACGCCAACATCCAGCGGGTGCTGATGAGCGGCGAATATGTCCAAGGCCCGATGCTCAAGCAGTTCGAGGCGGAGTTTGCCAAATACAGCGGCACCAAGTTCGCCGTCGGCCTGGGCAACGGCACCGACGCGATCTGGATGGCGCTGATGGCGCTCGGCATCGGACCAGGCGACGAGGTCATCACGCACCCGAACACGTTCTTCGCCACCGCCGAGGCGATTTGGATCGCCGGCGCGACCGCCGTCTTCGTGGACTGCTGCCCGAAGACCAAGTGCATTGACCCGGCCAAGATCGAGGCCGCCATCACGCCGAAGACCAAGGCCATCATCCCGGTCCACCTCTACGGCCAGTGCGCCGACATGCCGGCCATCAAGAAGATCGCCGACAAGCACAAGCTCAAGCTCATCGAGGACAACGCGCAGGCCATTGACGCGAACGGCGGCACTTTTCGCATCGGCGAGCTCAGCGACGCGGCCACGACCAGCTTCATCATCCAGAAGAACCTGGGCACGTTCGGCGACAGCGGCGCGCTGATCACCAACAACGCGGACATTGACGCGCGCGTGCGCAAGCTGCGCAATCACGGCTCGGCCAAGCGCAACGTCCACAGCTTCGGCTTCAACAGCCGGCTCGACGACATCCACGCCGGCATCCTCAGCGCCAAGCTCAAGCACATCGGCGCATGGAGCGACCTCCGCCGCCAGTGGGCCGCGCGTTACACTGCGGGATTCAAGACCGCGAAGAACTTCACGCTGCCCTACCAGGTGCCGGGCTATCGCCACGTGTTCCACCTCTACGCCATCGAGACGAAGAAGGCCGAACAGCGCGACGCGATGGTGAAGTTCCTTGTGGACAACGGCATTGATGCCAAGACCCACTACTCGATCGCCATCCACAAACAGGAAGGCTATCCGTGGGGCAAGGGCGCGCGCATCGTCGGCTCCGTGGCCAATGCCGAGCACAACGCCGCCACCTGCGTCAGCCTCCCGATGTTCCCGGAGCTGACCGCCGAGGAAGTGGACTACGTCATCGCCAAGACCCTCGAGTGGGACAAGGCGCAGAAGTAAAACCATAATCAATTGAGGTGGGGCGAGACTCCGTCGAGCCTCCTTCTGAGTTGACCAAGCACCGCAAGGAGGCTCGACAGAGTCTCGTCCCACCCGGCTTGGTCCTGTTATGAACAGCGAGATGTTGCCCATCGAAGAGGGGCATCAGAACCCCTCGCCGGGCGTTCATCTCCAGTCCGGTCAATCGAACATTGTCTTTCTGACCGTGACGACAGAACATCGCGAGCCGTGGTTGGCCAATGCTAAGGCGCACCGCCTGCTGCGCGAAACATGGCTGGCGGCGAAAGCGTGGTTGGTGGGTGATTATTTGATCATGCCCGACCACGCGCATCTGTTTTGCGAGCCGGCCGAACCGGACTTCGCGATGGAGCGGTGGATAACCTATTGGAAGCGCGAATTCCGGCGGCGGCATGGGCGGCCGGAGTGGAAGTTTCAATCTCGCGGCTGGCATCATCGTTTGCGGCAGGATGAGGACTATTCGGTCAAATGGCGCTATGTGCAGGAGAACCCGATCCGAAAGGGTTTGGTGAACAGAATTGAAGACTGGCCATACAAAGGCTGCGTGCATGAAATCCGCTGGTAAAACTGAACAAGGCAGATCCGAAAGCGGAGGCTCGACGGAGTCTCGCCCCACCTTTTGATGCCCAACGGATTTAACCAATCGAATTGAATCAACGGAAGGTGGGGCGAGACTCCGTCGAGCCTCCTGCTCAAACGAACTAATCATCACAAAAAAAGACTATGAAGAAATACTCCGTCATCGTCGTCGGCATGGGCAAGCGCGGCATGCACCACGCCACCGCGTTCAACGCCAACCCCCGTTTCCAGGTCGCCGGCATCTGCGACATCGACCAGGCGCGCCTCGACGCCGCCGCGGCCAAGCTCGGCAATCCCAAGACCAGCAAGGACGCTGCCGCCCTAGCCGCCGAACTGAAGCCGGATGTCTTCTGCTTCTGCACCCTGCCGCACCTGCGCATGCCGTTCATCAAGGCCGGCGTCGCGGGCGGCGCGAAGCTCATCGCGTTCGAGAAACCCGTCTCGCTCACCAGCGCCGAGATGTTGGAGATGAAAAAGCTGCTCGATTCCACCGGCACCAAGGCCGTCGTCAGCCACCAGCACCGCTACGGCAAGCATTACCAGAAGGTGAAGGAGATCGCCGCCAGCGGCGCGCTCGGCCGCATCCACACCGTCTATGGCACTGCCACCGGCTGGATGACCCACATGATGAGCCACATGATTGACTACTCGATGTGGTTCAACGACTACGCGCCCGGCGCGTGGGCCATGGCACAGGCGGCCGGCAAGGCCAAGTTCGCCGACAACCATCCCTCGCCCGACTACATCGCCGGCTTTGTGCAGTTCGCCAACGGCGTGCGCGGCATCTACGAATGCGGCGCCGGCGCGCCCGATCAGCCCGAGGTCGCCAAGTGGTGGGGCAAGAACCGCATCGGCGCGCAAGGCACCGAGGGCTTCGTCGAAGTGCTCACCAACGGCGGCTGGCGCGCGGTCACCAAGAGCGGCGGCTGCCAGAGTGGCGACGGCGCGATGAACTACGACGCCGACATGCCGCCTTACATTCAGGATATGGCCGACTGGCTCGACGGCACGAAAGTCCATCCGTGCAATCTCGCCCATGCCGCGCTCGGTGCCGAAGTCATGTTTGCCCTGCAACGTTCCGCGGCCGAAGGCGGGCAGGTGGCATTGCCGCTCACCGCGGGCGCGGACGAGCAGGCGCTCCTCAAGGCGAAGCTCTCCGACAAACCCGTGCTCCTGTCTTGCGAAGCGAACAAGAAGGAATTCGGTCTGGCGTAACCCGGCTTGCTCTTACAACAAGGCGCAGAGAGACGCAGCAATGTAGCTCACACCATGCAGCGAGTGAAATACGCTGTGTGTGATGTCTTCTTCGGGAATTAGGAATTCACACCGCATGTTCCTCTCCGGTCATAACATCATATGAAATTAGTGTCGTTACGCCGTTTATAGGTTGAAGCAATTCAGCCGGAGCGGTAAATTTTACACTTGGATTAGGATGGTGCAAGTCATACACGATCCCTTTGGGCGAATAAAAATAGTTTTTGACGGTTACTTCTTTGGCTCCATCTGGGGTAATCATCATCGCTTTCTGTTCTCTGGCTATGACGGTCACAAGATCTGTTGGTTGTGAAGCACTGACAATTTGAGGAGCGTCAAATGCGATTGTTGAGCGAGAGCAATCGGTAATGGCGAGAATCATTTCATATAATTGGTCCCTCAATGCTGTATTGCCCCGAGTGTCCGCTATTGTGCTTGCTGATTTAACAATTGCCACGAAATTCTGTCCGAGGCGTTCTGTGAGGTGAAGGCTCCCATTTGAGCTATCAAAAATGCACATGCCATTTGTTGGAATGTTTCCAAGAGGCGTTTGCTGAGCATAGAAGCGTCCGAAGTCAACGTCTCGTGATTGAATCCCATACTCTGCACAAAAAGTATCACAGATCGCCTCCGCAACGCCTTCTGATACCATGAAAGTTTGCGGTAGGAACCAGCACACACCTGTTGTTCGAATGTAACGAATGATCGGTGTCTGGCTATACATGTTTTTCGGACCGTAATTCTGCGTGTGCATGCCCCTGCCTTCCGTCTCTCTGAATCCAGTGACACGTTCGCTTACCTGCAACTCAGCTTCTGCCAAGAAACCTGTTGCCGATTTCCAAAGACGCAATATCCCAGTCCGGAAATCTGGAAAAACCATCGTTTGCATGATCGGTTTCGTTGTATGGTGCTTATCGGGGATGATTTCGATCTTTCCTTTTGCATAGCTAAACCGTATTACACGATACCGTTCAGCCATGTAATAATAGATTGCGCCTGGATATGCTTCCCGTAGTGCTTGCGAGAATGATAGGTTGCCCTTTTTCTCATTTATACCGTTGTAAACCTGAAAGTCTTTTTCAGCTCCGCTCCGCAAAGGGAATTCGCGATGTGGCCCATTTTGGGCCGCTTGTTTTAGTGGATAAAGCTCCGTTGGAACCATTTCCGTCGGATTAAGCTCGTTTGTGAGGTATTGTTTGAACTGTAGCGGAAGTGAATCAAAGTAAGCATTCTTGATTTCATTCCCAACCTGTTGGGTTTCTGCGGCTGCGCAAAGAACGTTTGCGTATTGCGCATAGCGGTTTGGCAGGTAAAGCCAGTTGGGATCAACGGGCCGCGAAAGATAATCCTTCAATGATGCTGTGTCAGAGCCAATCATCCGGTGTGAATCAATGATGGCACAAAAGCCTTCGCGTTGTCTTCCTGCGCGGCCGGCTCGCTGCCAGAAGGCTTTTATCGAAGGTGGTGTGTTGAGAAGTAATACAAAATCAATCTCGCCAATATCCAAACCAAGTTCTAATGCGCTAGTGGAAACAACTCCTCTGAGTGTGCCGTCAGTTAAAGCCGTCAGAATCTCTAAACGATCTTCGTTCTCATACCCAGAGCGATAAGGATGAACACCTTTACCTATATCCGGGTTAGCCTCTCCACTATTAGCAGAACCACTGCTTGGTGGTCGTTGCACGGCGGCCGTGACGAGTTCTACCATTCGCCGCGAATCCGCGAAAGCAAGAAACCTTCCTGAATAGTTTCGTGCAAGTTCTTGAATCAAACCGACGGAGTCATTGAATCCGTCGCCGTTTTGCGGATGCAGAAGCATTATTGTTTTTGTTGGGACTGGTGACCCCTCAGTGTCAGGGCCATACTCACGCGTTGTTCTTCCGGTTAACTGGAAAATGAAATCGGCTGGTTTGCCAAGAGTTGCACTACAGCAAATCAAACGATGTTCTCCGCATACAGCCTGGAGTCGCCGCAAGAAGAAGGCCATATTCGTTCCAAACACACCTTCATAAACATGAACTTCGTCCAAAATCAGCAACCGTAGATTCCTTCGAAAAGTGGCGATGGCAGTGTTGTTCAAGTTGCTCATGAACCACGCATGGGTGACATCCGGCGTCATTAACACCACTCGATGTTGTGACAACAGATCTTCGCGCTGAGACATCTTAATTGAGCCATCAATAAAAGCCGGCCGCATATTCAGCGGCTTTAATATAGCGGCCCATTTTTGCAGTTGATCCTGGATCAGGGCACGAAGTGGATAAAAGACAAGCACAGTTGCTTGTGCGTCTCGCATAACCAAGTCAGCCGCCGCCGTCATGAAAACAAGACTTTTGCCTCCGGCTGTTGAGGTGGTGAGGCAAATGTCGTTACCTGCTAGCGAGGTTTCCAACGCTGCGGCTTGATGGGAATAGAGTCCGTTAGGATAACGTCCCGAAATAAGTTGCCTAATTGTTGGGTGCAACGCGTCTGGAAGTGTGTTGGCGAGTTTGGCTTCCCGGCCCGGAATTCGGCACGCTGCTGCTTGAGTAAAACCACTCTTTTGAATTGCTCTCTCAATTTCGGTTGTCCCTTCGGTTGGTGGTGTTAGAGGAAAAAGCGAAGAGTTTAACATGTTCATAGGATCAATCTTTCGACGGAGCACGTTCCCTGCGGGCCGGCTGATGTCGGCGATGGCAGTGTGGCGGGCAACCTAACGTCGGCTTTCAACGGCACCGTCCTCGGCGTCGGTTGGAAATCATTGTTAAGCGATTGTTTTCAGCATGTCGTCCTTAAGCAAGCTTCCTTTGATTCCTGTCTTGTCCAGCAGATATTCGGCTATCTCATCATCGCTGAAATCGTAAGTCTCCCTGAGTCCAAGAGCGATGGTCTTTAGGTAGGCATCTGAAGGACTGATTATGTTCCTGATAACCGAATGATTAGTGATCGTCATAATTGGGTAGCCGCAGTCTATACCAAGAGGGATTTCGTGGTCATACCAGGTCCGTCCCTCCTGGCATCTTACCTCGGTATACTGCGCTGTTGTTATCTTCCATATGCGACAAAAGGTTCTCGCTTTGCCGTTTTCTTGAGGATCAATGAATGCGACGCCACCAAGACCCCAGTTTGAAGTGCTATTCCCTGTACCTGGTATGGCGAAATAGAGTGGATAGTTGATTGTGAAGGGCTTGTTCTCAACAGGCATTGTCTTGTCCGTGCAACCTTTGGCGCACTTCATTCCAAACTGGGGGCGTCCACCGATTATGTAACACAGAAATCGTTGCTGATGAAGGTTCGAGCCGTATCCAGCATACCAGACATAGGACATATTATCTTCCCTTTCTTGCGTGCGCCGTCGGCGGGCGTTCACTCCCGCCGAGGCGCGTTGATTGTTCGTTCGTTTTCGTTCTTCCTACGCCGGCTTGTTCTTGGCCTGGGCGGCGGCTTTGGCGGTGTGGGCGAAGCGCTGGCCGAAGGCGTCGAGGATGGCGGCGTTGGTGTCGTTGCGACCTTTGGCTTGTTGCATCCGGTAGATTTCGCGGGCGGTGCCGTAGGCGTAGTCGCGCGCGGCTTGGGCGATGGTGCCGGAGAGGTTGCTGACCTCCTGCAACCGCGCGTCGAAGAGCGAGGCGCGTTTGGCCAGGTCCACGATCTGCTCGAACTCATCCAGGCTGATGCTGGCGGGCAACTGCTCGGGATGGGCTTGGGCGAAGGCGAGCATCTCCTCCAGCGTTTCGAGCGCTTCGGGTTTGATGTGTGCCAGCCCGGTGGTGTCCACGGTGGGCTTGAAGGGCAGCAGTTTGGTGTTGAGGTCGTTGAGGCTGGTCGTGAGACCGGTCTCGTCCGCGTCCGTCATGGGGAATTTGATGTTGTATCCGTTCATCTTGGCTCCTTTGGCCGGATCGGATTCATCGTAGCGAACGCCGGAGTCGTATCGCACGCCTGAATCCCATCGGGCCATTTCGTTTTTCTCCTCTCCGAGGTTTCCCTTTTTCCGCCCGGCTTCCACTATGGATGCCCCGGCGGATTTCGCACGTATGCTCTTTTCGTAGGTTATTGTCAACGCTGTTTTCTCATGGAAAAAACGCCGACTAGCTTGGTGACCGGGGAGCCGCCGGTGTCACACGGGGCCGGAAAAAGTCCGTTTTTTGGAAAAAGACGGAAAATGCTGATTTTCAGGCACAAAAAGGTAAAAACGCGACCTCCGATGATCGAAAAATGACCGTGGACGGTCATGAGATGACCGCCAAAAGTCGCGGATTGACTGTGGAAGGTCGCGGCGCGAAATACGAAGATCGAAATCCGACCATGAAAGGTGAGGGATTGATCTCCGACGGTCAGATAACGACTGTGGGAAGTGGCGCGGCGACCGTCGTCGGTCGGGAGCCAAGCAATGAGGGGTCTCTAATGACTTTCGGAGGTCGGCGGCGGACTTTCGGCGCGCGGTGGTTGTCTTCTCACGCAAAGATGCGAAGTCGCCAAGATGTTTTGCGCCTTTGCGTCTTTGCGTGACCCAAGCGCTATGGATTTTGCTCGCGCTCGGTGAACGAAACGCGCATCGTTCGCGGCCAGTTTTTCGGCAACAGTAGATTGGATGTTGTGTGCGGCCGGACGCGGATTGTAAGGCGGACACTCCTGTCCGCCATTCCGCTTGCAGTTTGAGGCAGACGCGGACAGGAGTGTCCGCGTTACGGCCAGTTTTTCGACGACGGCATCACGGAGACAACGCATGGAGAATGTTGGCGCTGCGGGCAAAACGGTGACAGGGAACGGCGGAGGCAATGGCCAGAGCTTCCGCGGGCCGTTCGCGATCATGACGAGCCTCTTTTTCATGTGGGGCTTCATGACGGTGTTCAACGACATCCTCATCCCGCGGTTCAAGGCGGCGTTCACACTCAATTATTTTCAGGCGATGCTGGTGCAGTTCGCGTTCTTCGGCGCGTATTTCACGGGGTCGCTGGGGTATTTCCTGATCTCGGCGACGAAGGGCGATCCGATTGCGCGGATCGGCTACAAGAACGGCGTGGTGATCGGGCTGCTGTTCGCGGCGGCGGGCAGCGCGTTGTTCTGGCCGGCGGCGACGATGGCGTCGTATCCGATGTTTCTGGTGGCGTTGTTCATCGTGGGATTGGGGTTTGCGATGCTGCAAATCGCCGCCAATCCCTACGTCACCATTCTCGGCCCGGAGAAGACCGCGTCGAGCCGGCTGAACCTCGCGCAGGGCTTCAACTCCGTCGGCACCACGCTCGGCCCGCTCATCGCCGGCTGGCTGATCTTTCAATATTTCTCCCGGACCGGCGCGCACGGGGCGGAGTCGGTGAAGATGCCGTATCTGGCGTTCTGCGTCGTGTTCATGGTGCTCGCGGCGGTTTTTTATTTCGTCCATCTGCCGCACGTGGGCGAGGGGAAGATCGAATCGGGCGCGGGGGCGTTGCGCTACCCGCACGTGGCGTTCGGCGTCGTGGCCATCTTCATGTATGTCGGCGGCGAGGTGTCCGTCGGCAGCACGATCATCAATTTCCTCGGCCAGAAAAACGTGGCGGACCTGACGGAGCTGGAGGCGAGCAAGTATGTGTCGCTCTTCTGGGGCGGGATGTTGATCGGGCGGTTCATGGGCGCGGTGGAGTTGAGCGAGATGGCGCGGCGCAGCAAGCAGTGGCTGCTCGTGGCGATCCCGCTGGCGGGATGGCTGCTGCTCTGGGTGGTCAAGAGCGCGCCGCTGGACGCAATCCAAGGCGGCTCGGGTGCATCGGTCATGACGTTGTGGGGCGATGCGTTCGTGGCGAACCGGCCGGTGTTTGAGACGTATCTGCCGTTTGTCGGCCTGTGCTGGCTGCTGTTCCAATTCGGCAAGGCGCTGCCGGGGCGGACGCTGATGATCTTCTCCGCGACGGTGGTGGCGCTGCTGGCGACGGCGATTACCGTGGGCGGCAAGACGGCGATGTGGTGCGTGGTGGCGGTGGGGTTGTTCACGTCCATCGGTTGGTCCAACACCTTCGCGCTGGCGATTGATGGCGTGGGCATCTACAAGAGCCAGGCGTCGTCGTTGCTGGTGATGGCGATTCTCGGGGCCGCGATCCTGCCGCCGTTCCAGGGGTATCTGGCCGACGTCACGAAGAACCTGCAGATTTCCTTCATCGTGCCGCTCGTCGCCTACGCGTATGTGGCGTGGTATGGCTGGAAAGGCCACAACATGGGCCGGAACAGTCCTACGCCGTGAGGACATCCTCCCTTTGTTTGTGACGCCTTGCCTTTTGGGGGTAAACTGATAGTGTAAATCGCAATGGCGACTAAGGAAGATTTGGTTCCCTTGGAAGTGCGCGTGGTGCTGCCCACTAGCAGCGGATCGGCTGTGTTCCTCAGCAATGAGGAAAAGACCTTTGTCATCTACGTGGACCAGAGCGTGGGTGCGGCCATCACGATGTTCATGCGCGGCGTCCAGAAGGAACGGCCGCTGACGCACGATCTCATCGGCTCCATTTTTGCCGGCCTCGGCGCCCGGCTCAACCGCGTCGTCATCAACGACCTGAAAAACTCCACGTTCTTCGCGCAACTCTACCTCGTCTGCGAAAACGAGCTGGGCAAGAAGTTCCTCCAAGTGGACGCCCGGCCCAGCGACAGCATCGCGCTGGCGTTGCAGGCCAAGTGCCCGATCCTCGTCGCACGCCACGTTTTTGACGTGGTGGATGACATGTCGGAAGTGCTGCGCAAGATGAGCGAAGCGCAAAGCGAGGGCGAGGAAGAAAGCGGCGAGGAGGAGAAGTAGACGGGGTTCGGTTGCGTCAGTGGGCCGGGCTTTCAAGCCCGGCTTTTTTGTGGAGAAATGCCGCCGGGCGAGTTTGAAAACTCGCCCCACTCAGTTCGGAGTCGCTGCTTTGCGGCGGGCCAGTTGACGCAGCGCCAGCGCGGAACCCAGCACCATCAACGCCGCGCCAAACGCAAACGGCGCCCACTGGTGCAGATCGAACAGCGCGCCGCCCAGCAACAGGCCCGCAATGCGCGCGATGCTCTCCACGCTTTGCTCGAAGCCGAGCGCGCGGCCTTGTTCCTCCGGGGGTGCTTCGTGCGACACCAGCGCCAGCAGCGTCGGACTGCTGAAACTGTTGCCGCCAGACATTAGCAGCAGCATGCCGAGGATCGCCGCTACCGACGCCGCCAGCGGCAGCAGCGCCATGCTCACGGCGAACATCACCGCGCCGATCACCACCAGCGGCCATTCGCCGGCGCGTTTTACCAGCGGCCGGATCATGCCGCCCTGTACGACGGTGGCAACGACACCGGCAAACCCGAACAGGAGGCCGATCTTGTTTTGCGTGAAGCCCAACGCCTGTTTGCAAAACAGCGCGTAGGTGCCGGTGAAGAGCGAGAACGTCAGTGTCACGCAGAAAACGATCCAGAGGCAGGCGCCAAGCCGCGGCTGCGTGAGCGCGCGCCGGGCGTAGGCGAACGAGGACAGTTCGTCGGTTTGTTCGCGCGGGGTCGCGCGCGGCGGCGCGGGCAGGAAGAAGATCGCGGCGATGCAGTTGAGGAGCGCGATGCTGCCCGCGACGAAATAGGGCAGGGTGACGTTGTGATGGCCGAGCACGCCGCCGAGCGGCGGGCCGAACACGTAGCCGAGCGCGATGCCCGCGCCGAGCATGCCCATGCCGTGCGCGCGGTTCTCTTTCGTCGTCACGTCGGCGATGAAGCTTTTCGCTGCTGAGATGCTGCCGCCGGTGATGCCCGACACGATGCGCGCCACGAACAGCCAGACGAGCGACGGCGCCCATCCGAGCATGAAAAACGACGCCGCTGCGCCGGCCAGGCTGGCGACGAGCACCGGCTTGCGGCCCACGCGGTCGGAGATGCGGCCAAGGATCGGCGCGCAGATGGTCTGGGCGATCAGATACGATGCGAGCACGGCGGTGCAGACGGCGGCGCTGGCGCCAAACCGTTGCACGTAAATCGGCAGCAGCGGAATGACGATGCCAAAGCCGAGCATGTCAATGAAGACGGTCAGAAAGATGATGAGCAGCGAGCGTTTGTTCATTGAGTGAAATTCATTGGGCGCCAGAGACTGTAGTGGAATGTCGGGTTCGGCGCAAAAGTTTTGCTGCCGGCGTCCGCAATCGAGTCCCGGAGGGACGAAAGAGACTGTCTCAAAACGCACTGCGCCACCGTAGAACGGATGTCCACATCCGTTCGGCAACGGGCTTGGAAGCCTGTTCTACTAACACTTGATTCGGCGGGTTGGCGCGGCTAAGGTCGGTGGGTTCGCATCGCGCCACGAGACGGATGCGAAGAGTGGTCAGCCAGAGAAAGGCAGCATGTTTAGAAAACGCATCGTAACGGGAATGTTGATCGGGTTGTTGAGCGCGAACCTGCTGGTCGGGTTCAGGGCTTACCAGCAGGCCGTCGCCGCGACGGACAACAAGGACGACGCCTACTCGCAGGCGGCGCTGGTGACCTATGTGATGGAGCTGATCCGCCAGGATTATGTGGACGGCGCGCATCTCAGCTACCAGGACATGGCGTACGGCGCGTTGAAGGGCATGCTCGGCTCGCTGGACCCGCACAGCCAGTTCATGGACCTTCGCGACTACAAGGAGATGAAGAGCGAGACCGACGGGCAGTTCGGAGGTCTCGGCATCCAGATCGGCGTGAAAGACAACATTCTTACCGTCATCGCGCCGATCGAAGACACGCCGGCGTCGCGGGCCGGTTTGCTGGCGGGCGACAAGATCATCAAGATCGAGGGCAAGTCCACGGAGAAATTTTCAGTCCAGGATGCCGTGCACAAGCTGCGCGGCGAACCGGGCACGAAGGTCACGCTCACCATCATGCGGCCGAAGTCGCGCGAGGTGAAGGAATACACACTGACCCGCGCGGTCATTCCGGTGGAAAGCGTGAAGGACCTCAACGGCCGGACCGTGAAGTCGGCGAACAGTTTCCCGTTCGTGGACGACAAGATCGGTTACGTCCGCCTCACGCAGTTCAACGAGCCGACGGCGGATGAACTGGAGGCAGCGCTGAAGAAGCTGGAAGGCAAGGGCATGGAAGGCCTGATCCTGGACCTGCGCAACAATCCGGGCGGCCTGCTGGTCAGCGCGCGGGATGTCGCCAGCAAGTTTCTGCCAAAGGGACAACTGATCGTTTACACCGAAGGCCGGCAGAAATCGCAGCGGCAGGAGTATGCCGCCACCGGCAAGGACCGCCATCCGAATTATCCGATGGTCATTCTGGTCAACGGTGGCAGCGCCAGCGCCAGCGAGATTGTCTCCGGGGCGTTGCAGGACCTCAAGCGCGCGCTCCTCGTCGGCGAGCAGACCTTCGGCAAGGGCAGCGTCCAGAGCATCATCGAACTGCCCGACAAATCGGCTGTGCGGCTGACGACGGCGAAGTATTACACGCCGAGCAAGCGCGTCATCCATGAAAAGGGCATTGCGCCCGACATCATCGTGCCGATGTCCGAAGAGGACGAGATCAAGCTGGCCATCCAGCGCAACCGTCCGCCCGGCGCCGAGCCGGAGAAACCGGAGGCGATCATGCGCGACGTTCAGCTGGATCGCGCGGTGGATGTCCTGAAGGGCATCAAGGTTTTCACGAAGCAGACGAAGAAGAACTTCAGCGTCGCCAGCGGCAAGTAACCGCCGGCCGCTGGACGGCCCGCAAGCGGATCATCTTCCCATGAGAGATCGGCGGCTGGAACGGCAAGTCGAGGCGTTGGATGATTTCATCGAGCGCTGGCAGAAGCTGCGCGGCATCTTCCAGAGCGCCCAGCAGCGCCTGCCTCCGACCGAGGCGCAGGAGGCGGAGTTCCTCCTGCTCAAAGGCGAACTCGCCCAGGACTACGAATCCCTGTTGACGGAGACGGCGACCGAGCGCGAGCCGGGCGACCAGACGACGGAGGTGCTGGCGGCGGCTGCGTCGTTGCAGCGGCTGAACCAACTGGACGACGCGGAACTGCGCGTGCTGGAGGCGGCGTGGCATCGCAGCTATCTCCATCTGCAAGGACTGCTGGGCCGGCTGAAGGCGCGGAAACTTCAACTTGCTTCTGTTAGCGTAGTTGGGTATTACATCGGCCGTGTTCTGCGGAACCCCGTGGTCATCCTGCTCATGTTGGGCGCGATGGTGGCCGCGGCGCTGTGGTTGATGAATTTCACGCAGACCGGCGCGGACCGACTGATTGAACCGCGCGGACCACGACCGATACAAACGGAGAAAGCCCCAGGTTTATGAGTGCGACTGACAAACCAAATCTGACCAAACGAGAAATCGCCTCGCGCATCAGCGACGCGGCGGAAATGCAACAGCAGGACGTGGCCGTCATCGTCCAGAAGACGCTCGACACCATTGTGGACGCCCTTGCCGAGGGCCGCAATGTCGAGCTGCGCAACTTCGGCGTTTTCGAGGTGAAGTTCCGCCGCGCGCGCATTGGCCGCAACCCCAACAATCCCACGCAGACCGTCCAGATTCCGCCGCGCGCCGTGGTGAAGTTCAAGCCCGGCAAGATCATGACCGAACGCGTCGAGAAGCTGTCGACGCCGGCGGTGTGATGCGTGTCTCGTAACTCGTGATTCGTGATTGGTAACTCGTAATTCGTTAGAACCACGGGCAATTCCTCGATTACGCATTACGAACCACGAACCACGGATCACGCATCCCGAGCCACGAATCACCATGTCGTTCCAACCGCTTCCAGGCTTCCGCGACTTTTACCCGGACGATTGCGCGCTGCGCAATTACGTCTTCGGGAAGTGGCGCGACGCCGCGCGGCGCTACGGCTTCCGCGAATATGACGGCCCGCCGCTGGAACCGCTGGACCTCTACACGGTCAAGAGCGGCGATGAGATCGTCGGCCAGCTCTACAACTTCACCGACAAGGGCGAGCGCGCCGTTTCGCTGCGGCCGGAACTGACACCGACGTTTGCGCGGATGGTCGGCTCGCGGCACCGCGACTACAAGAAGCCGATGAAGTGGTTCGCCATCCCGCAGCTTTTCCGCTACGAGCGGCAGCAGCGCGGCCGGTTGCGCGAGCACTTCCAGTTCAACGCCGACATCGTCGGCGAGAAAGACGTGGCCGCCGACGTGGAGTTGGTGGCGCTGCTGGTGGACGTGTTGCGCAGCTTCGGGCTGACGCACGAGGATTTCGTCGTGCGCGTCAGCGACCGGCGCGTGTGGAGCGGCTTCTTGCGAGGGTTGGGCGTCGCTGAGGACAGGCATCCGGCGGTGTTTGGCATTGTGGACAAGATCGAGCGCGAGGAAGCGGCGGTTTCTCAGAAGAAGTTCGACGCGCTCGGCGTGCCGGCGGAAGCGGCGGCAGCGATTCTGAAATTTGCCGACACCGGCGTGTTCGAGAAGGAAGCGCCCGCCGAGATGGCGACGCTGCAACGGTTTTTCGATCTGATGGCGCACAAGGGCCTCGGCGATTTCCTGAAGTTCGACCCGAAGATCGTGCGCGGGCTGGCTTACTATACCGGCGTTGTCTTCGAGGCGTTCGATAAGAAGGGCGAGCTGCGCGCAATTGCCGGCGGCGGTCGCTACGACAATCTCCTCCAACTCATCAGCGGCGTGGACATGCCGGCGCTCGGCTTTGGCATGGGCGACGTGGTGTTGTGCGAGCTGCTGAAGGAACGGAAGCTGTTGCCGAAGCTGGAGAACCGGCTCGACGCTTACGTCGTCATTGCGAAGGAAGAACTCCGGCCGCAGGCGTTGAAGCTGGTGCGCGACCTGCGCGAGGCCGGGCTGGCGTGCGATTACCCGCTGGTCGGCGCGAAGGTCGGCAAACAATTTGAAGCCGCCTCCGCCGCCGGCGCGAAGTTCGCCGTCGTCATCGGCGACGAGTGGGCGCAGGGTCAGGTGACGCTGAAAACGCTGGCGACGCGCGAGGAAACGAAGATGGAAATCGCGCGGCTGGTGGAGAAATTAAGGGAGTGATGGAGTATTGGAGTGAGGGAAGCAAGCCGTCCCCAACACTCCAGCGCTCCGATACTCCAATACTTCAAATTTTTATGAAACGGACTCATCATTGCGGACAATTGCGGCTGGCAGACAACCACCAGCAGGTGACACTGACCGGCTGGGTGCAAACCCGGCGCGACCACGGTGGCATTGTGTTCATTGACCTGCGCGACCGTGAGGGACTGACGCAGGTCGTGTTCGACCCGCAATACAATCCCGCTGCCGCCGAGGCGTCGCACGCATTGCGCTCGGAATTCTGCATTTGCATCCGCGGCCGCGTCCGCCCGCGGCCCGAAGGCACCGTCAACCCGAAGCTGCCCACCGGCGAGATCGAAGTCATCGCCGACCATCTCGAAGTGTTCAACGCCGCCGAGACGCCGCCGTTCGAGGTCAGCGACGACACGCAGACCAGCGAGGACTTGCGCCTCCAATACCGCTACCTCGACCTGCGCCGGCCCTCCATGTTCCGCAACCTCCGCCTCCGCCACCAAGTGACGAAGGCGGTGCGCGACTACTTCGATGAACTCGCCTTCCTCGAAATTGAAACGCCGATGCTTTTCAAGAGCACGCCGGAAGGCGCGCGCGAGTATCTGGTCGCGTCGCGGCTTTTTCCCGGAAAATTTTACGCGCTGCCGCAGTCGCCGCAGCAGTTCAAGCAACTGCTCATGGTCGCCGGCGTCGAGCGGTATTTCCAGATGGCCCGCTGCTTCCGCGACGAGGACCTGCGCGCCGACCGCCAGCCGGAGTTCACGCAGATTGACGTGGAGATGAGTTTCATCGACCGCGAGGACATCTACCGCTTGATGGAAGGGTTGATGACGCGCATTTGGAAGGTCGCGCTCGGCCGCGACATCCCCACGCCGTTTCCGCGGATGACGTTCACCGATGCGATGAACCGTTTCGGCAGCGACAAGCCCGACACGCGGTTTGGGATGGAGATGGTGGATTTCACCGACGATTTCCGCGCCAGCGCGTTCAAGGTGTTTCGTTCCGTCATTGACGGCGGCGGCGTCGTGAAGGCGATGAACGCCAAGGGATTTGCCTGCGCCAGCCAGGGCCAGATCGAGGCGCTGACTGAGGCCGCCAAGAGCTTCGGCGCGAAAGGTCTCGCCTGGATCAAGGTCGAGGGCGGGAAGTGGAACTCGCCCATCGTGAAGTTTTTCACCGACGCCGAAAAGGCCGCGCTGGCGAGCCGGCTGGAAGTCACGGAAGGCGACCTCATCCTTTTTGCCGCCGACAAGTGGACCAGCGCCTGCGAAATCCTCGGCCGCATACGGCTGCTTTGCGCGCAATACCTCCAGACGTTGGGCAAGCTGACGATCCCGGCGGACCGCTACGATTTCCTCTGGGTGGTGGATTTCCCGCTGCTCACGTTCGACAAGGAACAAGGCCGCTGGATCAGCAGCCATCATCCGTTCACCGCGCCGGTGGCGGAGGACGCGGCGTTGCTCGACACCGACACGCATCGCGTGCGCGGCCAGCACTACGACCTCGTCCTCAACGGCAGCGAGATCGGCGGCGGCAGCATCCGCATCCACCAGCCCGACCTCCAGCAGAAGGTGTTCGATGTCTGCGAAATCCCGCGCGACGTGGCCGAGAGCCGGTTTGGATACTTCATCAAGGCGTTCCGTTTCGGCACGCCCCCGCACGGCGGCATCGCCCTCGGCTTCGACCGCATCATGGCGACGCTCGTCGGCAGCCCCAGCATCCGCGACGTGATCGCCTTCCCGAAGACCGCCAAGGCCACCGATCTGATGACCCAATCCCCCGGCGACGTGACGCAACGTCAGTTGAAAGACCTCCACATTCGCGTCGTCGGCGACGAGGCGAAGCCGCAGACATAGAAAACCAGCGGTAGGCAGTGATTGCCGGGTCGTAGTCCGCGATGCCGTGGCGGGATTTTGAGAATGTTGTTTCCCGCCACGGAGTGGTGGACTGTGACGCGGCCCGAATATTCTGGACACGTCTCGGGGCGGGTTTCACAGTCCGGCTTGTTGTAGAGGACGGTGTCGAAGATCAACTAAATCCAAGAGAGGAGCGCGCGTCATGGGCAGAATTTTTCTGCAATCGTGGCAAATCTACCGGCGGCATTTCTTTGTCATCGCGGCGGTCGTGGCTGTCATCTGGCTGCCGCTGGAATTGCTCAGCAGTTACATGGATGCGTATGTATTCGGCGAGAACAAGTTTTTCGCGTCGGTGAGGTTTGCGCTATTCTTGGAGAATTTCGGCGGGATCATTGCCACGGCGGGTGTGATCGTTGTCGGATATGAGGTGCTCGCCGGCGACCGGCCCGGGTTTCGCAGCGCGCTCGGCATGGGTTTCGCTTCGTGGGGGAGGATGTGGTGGACGCGCTTTCTCTACGGGATTGCGCTGATACTCGGTTGTTTGCTCCTGGTCGTTCCGGGTGTGTGGTTGCTTGTGCGCCTTTCGTTCGTGGAGCCCGTGGCTGTCTTGGAGCGCCTGTCGGGAACGGATGCGATGCGCAGGAGCTTTGCGCTCACAAAGGGACGATTCTGGCTGATGGTGCGATTGGGCCTTGCCACCTTTGCGGTGTCCGCGTTGCCAGGGTTTGCGCTAGTGGCCGCAGTTGGTTTTATACCCGGTCTCGACAACTGGGTCGTTGACGCTGCCGCGCAACTCGTCGGCGACATTGTCCTGGCATTTGGGACGGTTGTTTTCCTGACGGCGTATGCACTTTTCTACAGCGAACAAATCGCACAGGATGAGCGCGGCCAGACAGTGGACGCTGAAGCCCGGCCGTTGGGCGCGTGACATCTTGCCTTTGGTGGAGGCCCAAGGAAGAAGTGGAGCGAGATGACGCGGCAGGAGGTTATCTCGCGAGCTTCGCCGCCGGTGAAGGGTTGATGCCGGTTCGCAGCCCGCGACTCCGTTGCGGGATTTTGAGAAAGTTGTTTCCCGTCACGGAGTGGTGGACTACGATACAAGCTGCGATGTCGGTAAAGAAGCCAAACAACCACGGACACCTATGAAAGACCCGCGCATCGAGAAACTCGCCAACCTCTTCGTTGAATACTCTCTCAAGCTCAAACCCCGCGAGATCGTCGCCATCAACGGCGATGCCGTCGCCGCGCCGTTGATCCGCGCCTGCTACCGGGCCGCGCTCCGGCGAGGCGCTTTTGTTGTTTGCGATGTCGTCCTCGGCGGCGTTGCCGATATTTTGTATGCCGAGGCCAACAAGGAACAGCTCCAATGGCTTTCCCCGATGATGCTCTACAAAGTCCGCAAGATTGACGCCTCCATCGGCATCTGGGCTTGCGAGAACACCAAGGCGCTTACCAATGTTGACCCGAAGCGCGTTGCGCTGACCTCTTTGGCGCGCAAGCCGGTCATGAAACTCGTCATGGACCGCACCGCCGCCAAGACCTTCCGCTGGGTCGGCACGCAATGGCCCTGTAACGCCAGCGCCCAGGACGCCGAGATGTCTCTCGACGAATACGAGGAGTTTGTCTTCGGCGCTGGTCATCTCGACGATCCCAATCCGATCCAGACGTGGAAACGCATTTCCAAGGAACAGCAGGCGCTGACCGATTTCATGAATCGCCGCCGCCAGATCCGCATCGTCGCCGAGGACACCGACCTCACCTTTTCCGTCAAAGGCCGCACATGGATCAACTGTGACGGCCGCCTGAACTTCCCCGATGGCGAAGTCTTCACCGGCCCGGTCGAGGAGACCGTCGAAGGCCACATCAAATACAGCTTTCCCGCCGTCCATAGCGGCCGCGAAGTGAGCGGCGTCCGGCTCACCTTCGAGCGCGGCAAAGTCGTCAAAGCCGAGGCCGACAAGGGCCTGGAGTTCCTCCGAGCGATGATCGCGATGGACAAAGGCTCCTGCTACCTCGGCGAGGCCGCGTTTGGAACCAACTACAACGTCAAACGCTACACCAAGAACACCCTCTTCGACGAAAAGATCGGCGGCACCATCCATCTCGCCCTTGGCGCCGGCTATCCCGAGACCCGCAACAAGAACCGCAGCGGGCTCCACTGGGATATGGTGTGCGACCTTCGCAAAGGCGGCGAGATTTACGCCGACGGCGATCTCATCCAGAAGAACGGTCGTTTTCTCAACAAGAGATTTCCGCAGCCGTAACGCGGCGTTGCCAAGCGGGGAGGCGGAGGATGGTGGCTGTGTGATCGGTAGCGGGGACGTCGCGCTGCGGCGTCCGAAGAATATTCTCATGGACGGTCAGCGGACGGCGCAGAGCGTCGTCCCTGCCATTTCAGACTACGCCCACCAACCGCGCAAATGATCTGGACACGCCCAGAGGCGGAGTTCAAAGTCCGGCTGGCCGGCGAGTCATGATTACCCTCAGGACATACGACTTTCCTGAAGAAGCCCATCTGTTGAGAATTCATCTGGAGGCGGGAGGTTTTCAGGTGTTCATTGTGGATGAGTTCACGGTGGGGAACTACTGGCCTTGGTCCTACGTGGTTCGTGGAATCAAAGTGCAGGTCCCCGAGGAGGATTTTGAAGCGGCCCGCCTTTTCCTTGTCGAGGACGCGGCGCTTGCGGAGGGCGAGGAAATCATGCTGCGTTGTCCGGCGTGCCGGTCGCCGCGGGTCGAGGAGGCGTCGCGGAGCAAGCGGCTGGCGTTGCTGATGGTGATGCTTTATCATGTGCCGTTTCCATTTTCCAAACACATCTATCGGTGCCGGGACTGCAAGCGGAAGTGGAAGCACGGAAGCGGAGGCTAAACGGTTCCGCCGGGGACGACGAAATCGAATAGGCTCATCGCGCGGAGGTGCTGACGTATGAGGGCGTATACAAGGACTCTTCTGCGTTGACGATGCTGGCTTTGCTGATAGCCTTTGCGCCGAGGCATTAAATTTATGAGACGCGCCGCCACTCTACGCCCGTGAATATTCCCGCTTTCATAACCAGTCTTAGTCTGGCCGTATTGCTTTGCGCCAACTCCGCCTTTGCCGCCGACGACGCTCGCGACTTGAACTGGCCGCAATGGCGCGGGCCACTGGCCAATGGCGTCGCGCCACACGGCAACCCGCCGGTCGAATGGAGCGAGACCCGCAACGTGCAGTGGAAGGTCGCGTTGCCGGGACGCGGCACCGCCTCGCCGATTGTCTGGGAAAATCAAGTGTTCGTCCTGACGGCCATTCCGACCGGACGGAAAGTCGAAGTCAAACCGGACGCGATCCCGCCCGGCCCCAATGCCCACATGATCAATCCGCCGAGCGAGTTCCAGCGGTTTACGGTCATGTCTTTGGATCGGGCAACGGGAAAGGTGCTCTGGCAACAGACGGCGCGCGAGAAAGTGCCGCACGAAGGTTACCATCGCGATCATGGCTACGCCTCGGGGTCGCCGGTGACCGATGGCCGGTATCTCGTGGCCTACTTCGGGTCGAACGGTCTGTTCTGCTACGACCTCGCGGGACATTTGCTCTGGCAAAAGGACCTTGGCCTCCAGCGGACGCGCTACGGCTACGGGGAGGGCACTTCGCCGGCGTTGCATGGCCATACGCTGGTGATCCTTTGGGACCACGAAGGCGATGATTTCATCGTGGCCATGGACGTTCGGGATGGAAAAGAACTGTGGCGGCAGAAGCGCGACGAGCCGACCGGCTGGAGCACGCCGCTCATCATCAAGCATGAGGGCCGCTGGCAGGTCGTGGCCAGCGGAACCAACAAAGTGCGCAGCTACGACCTGTCCACAGGCGAGTTGCTCTGGGAATGCGCCGGCCAGACGCTCAATGCCATCCCGTCCCCGGTGGCCGGTCAGGGGCTGGTATTCGTCACCAGCGGTTTTCACGGCAACGCGCTCTACGCTTTTCGCCCGGGTGGTCATGGCGACATCGCGGGCACGCCGGCGGTCGCTTGGTTCCGAAAAAAACACACGCCCTATGTCCCATCGCCGCTTCTCTACGGCAACCTGCTTTACGTGCTCACGTGGAACAACCCCGTGGTTTCCATCTTCGAAGCCACCACGGGCAATCCGCTGGTTGAGGCCCAGCGCGTGGAGGGCATGGAGAGTGTGTATGGATCGCCTGTCGGGGCGAGTGATCGCGTGTATCTCGTCGGCCGTGACGGCGGCGCGGTGGTTTTGCGGAACGCGGGCAAACTTGAGGTTCTGGCCCGGAACCACCTGGACGACGGCTTCGATGCCTCGCCGGCCATTGTGGGCAACCAGATGTTCCTGCGGGGCAGACAGTATCTCTACTGTTTGTCGGAGAAGCGATAAGCCGCCGGGCTGGCGCTAAACGTTTCCGCCGGGGACGACGAAATCGAACTGGCCCATTGCGCGGAACTTGGCGTAGCGCTGGTCCAGAATCTGGTCGGTGGTCAGGCTCATCAACTCGCGCAGATGCTTGAGCAGCGCGGCTTTCAAGGTGGTGGCGGCTTTGGCCGGGTCGCGATGCGCTCCGCCGAGCGGTTCGGGGAGGATCTCTTCCACGAGTTTGAGTTCCAGCAAATCCTTGGCGGTGAGCTTGAGCGCTTCGGCGGCCTTGGGCGTGGCGGCGCGGTCTTTCCAGAGGATCGCGGCGCAGCCTTCGGGGGAAATGACGGAGTAGTAGGAGTTCTCCATGATGAGCACGCGGTTGGCGATGCCGATGCCGAGCGCGCCGCCGCTGCCGCCCTCGCCGATGACGACGGCGACGATGGGCACGCGCAATGCCATCATGTCGCGGAGATTGGCGGCGATGGCCTCGGCGATGTGGCGTTCCTCGGCGCCGACGCCGGGATAAGCGCCGGGCGTGTCAATGATCGTGACGATGGGCAGCCCAAACCGCTCCGCCATTTCCATCAGCCGCATCGCCTTCCGGTAACCTTCCGGGTGCGCGCAGCCGAAGTTGCGCAAAATGTTCTCCTTGGTGTCGCGGCCTTTCTGGTGACCGATGACGACGACGCGCACGCCGTCTATCGTCGCGAAGCCGCCGACGATGGCGCGGTCGTCACTGAAACGGCGGTCGCCGTGCAGTTCGATGAAATCGGTGGCAATGGCGGCGAGGTAGTCGAGGGTGTAGGGCCGCCTCGGATGGCGCGCGAGCTGGACGCGCTGCCACGCGGAGAGGTGGGTGTAAACGCTTTGCTTGGTTTCCTCGACGGTCTTTTCCATCTCCGCGATCTGGTCGTGCAGGTCCACGTTTTGCTCCGTGGCCATGCGGCGCAGTTCTTCGAGCTTCCGTTCCAGTTCGAGGATCGGTTTCTCGAAATCGTAGGTAATGAGTTTGGGGGCGGCTAAACGCATGGTTTACTCCGTCACTTGCACCGGCGTGCCCGGCGGCAGGATGATGAACAGTTCCTCGACGTCTTCGTTGATCAGCCGGATGCAACCCTGGCTGGACTGGTGGCCGATGGTCTCCGGCTCCCACGTGCCGTGGATGCCGTAGTGCGGGATGTCGAGCGCGAGCCAATACTTGCCCAGGACGTTGGCCTTGTCGCCGAACGGGATCGTCTGGCCGTCCTTCCACCACGGCGGGTTCGCGATGCGGTCGGTGATCTTGAACGTGCCGACCGGCGTGGTGCTGTATTGGCCGGTGCCGCAGCGGTAGAGCTTGAAAAACCTGCCGTCATCGCTGACGAGCAGCGTGTTCTGGCTCTTGCTGACGGTGACGGCCAGTTTCGTCGGGGTCACCCGCAGCCGCTGCGACGGCTGGATGATGATGGACTCGTGCAGGCCGTTGGCTTTCTGAATGACTGCGATGGTGGTGTTGAACTGCCGGGCGATGCGGCCAAGGCTGTCGCCGGACTGCACCACGTAATCCACCTTCTCCGGCGCGGGCGTGGGCGTCAGCAACAATTGCATGTTCACATCGCCAAGCGCCTTTTGGGCGTCGGCGGCAAGCTGCGCGTCGTTGGTGTGCGTCAGCAGGTCGCGCAACGCCTCGCGCGCCTCGGCGAGCTTGCCGGCCTCGCGCAGCGCCAGCGCCTTCTCCAACGGCTCGCGGTTGGCCTGCGCCGGCGCGGGTGTCGCGGACGCTGCGGCCTTGGCGGGCGCCGCCGCAGCCTGCTCCGCCGGCGTGGCGGCCGGCGATTCGCCCGGCGCGGCGTTTTGCCGGCGGCCGAAGCCGTAGGCGATCAACGCCACGGCGGCGATCAGCACGAGCAGGAGTGCAAATTTGACGCTTGATTTCATTTAATGACACGGGTCGCCGCAACATCGCCCACCGGCGAACCTCGCCAGCCAGCCTACGGTGATCCACAGGCGCGAAGGATAGCTTTTTTCCAGCGCCACCCGCAAGCCGGGATTTTGTGCTGATGACGTTCGGGGCGCAATTTGACACACGCACACATTGGGTGGGGCGAGCCGTCCCCGGCGAGCCGCGGCCTTTGAAACGTGGGCGATTACGGCTCAGCGGGGACGCTTCGCCCCGTCACTCCGCAATCCGCATTCGCTTCGCTGTTCGCCTCCGGCTGAAAACTGATCGCTGACTGCTGACCGCTTTCCTCCTTCGCCGCCGCGCAAACGCCGTCCCGCGTCGTCGTCCATGATTCTTCCTCATTTCACCCAGACCGGCAGTGCATCCGGCAGGAATCAGGAAACGCTCCAATGACATCAACGGCGGAATGGCGAATTTAATTCGCTGCTCCCAGCAATCGTGTGACGCCGGCATCTCGTTGTTTCGCGGCCTCCTCCAACTTGGCCCGTGTCGCGGCCAGCCAGGCGCGATCCGCTTTGAGGCGCTCGCGTTCGCCCGCCAACATCCGCGCAACCTCAGCCGACTGCGGTCCGCCGATCGGCTTCGCCGATTGAACCATGTTCTCCGGAGTCAATGCGCGACGGAATTGGGCTTCCGTCAGCGGGAGAGAGCGTTCAATCCCGAATTCTTTGGCCGCTGCCACGAAAAGCTGCTGGGCTTCCTTGAAGGGAATCTCCGCGGGTTTCAATTTGTTCTTGCGACCATAGGTGACGAGTTCTGAAGCGAAATGATGTCCGACGCGGAATGGCACCTCGGCTTCGCGCTGTAACATGTCGGCCAGCTCGGTTGTCATCGAATAGTCACTGTTCACTTCTTGAAGCGCACGCTCAGGATCAAAGACCAGCGCCTTCAGCATTGTGGCAAGTTCCCGGTAAAGATCGCCGGACGCCAGTGTGACCTCCAACGGCATCTCGCTTTTGTAGTCATTCATGCCGGACATGACGTTATTGCACTTTATGTAATAGGTGACGGCCTTGCCTGTGACGAGACTGGTGTGTTCATGAAACAGCTCCAGGAGATATGGGTTGCGCTTTTGCGGCATGATACTGCTGCCGCCGGTTCGTTCTTCGGCGAAACGGAACCACGGAGTCGGATTGGCGTATTGGACGGTCAAATCAGCCGCAAACATGCTCAGCGTCAGTGCGCCAGACACCGCAATGCTGGAGAACTCGACACCCACATCCTGAATCGAGATATGGCCTGAATCGAAAGAATTTACCACGAGACCATCAAAGCCCATCAGTTCCGCGAGCCGCTGGCGGTTGATGGGAAAACTGGAGGTGCCCCCGGCAGCGCCGCCGAGCGGTGAGAGATTGAGTCGCGCCCACGCTTGTTGGTAACGGTCCGATTCACGACTCAGCGCTTCGAGATAGCCACCGAGGTAGTGGCCGAGTGTGGTGGGCTGAGCCTGCACATTATGAGTGTAGAAAGGCAGGATGGTATTGGCATCGAGTTCGGCCATCTTCAGCAGAGTTTCGCGGGCCTTGATGAATTGATCGAAGGTGGCGAGCACCGCATCGCGCAAGTGGCAACGCCGCGTAGTCTGCCCCAGATCTTGTCGCGAGCGTCCGGAATGAATGCGCGACACCTCAGGGCTGGCGATTTTGATCATCGCCTTCTCGATCTTGAGATAATCTGTGGGGCGTGCCGCGCCGGCCTTTGCGCCCTCGGCAATCACCTGCGTCACCGACTGGGCAATTTTCGCGGCGAGAGCCTTCGTCACGATGCCCTGCTCAGCCAACATGATGATCGAGGCCTTGTTTTGTTCGCCGATCCAATAAAAATCGTCATGCGACAGCGCAGCATGGTCTTTCGCCGCGACGTCTGTGACTTTGCAAACGGCAATAACAAGAAAAGGTAACACCAGGCTTCTGAACCGAAGCGTCAACCCGTTTGGCAAAAGATTGCGGAGCGTTTTCATAATCAGGATGGTTCGAAGGATAACGTGCGCGGAGCGCCCGCTCCATCTTTATCGTCTCGCCGTCGCGCCGCCTACCACCCGAGCCCGTGGAGCGCTCCATCCGCTAGGCCAGCCCTGCGAAAATAATAGTAAATTTCGCTTGACATGATTGTAAATTCTCTATATTCTGTGCCTTGCTATGAAGCCTGCGGTCATGCAAGCAGAGGCAGTCCCGTCGGAAACCCCAAAGGGCAACCGGAAGCAAGCCACGGATTGCACGGAAACGCCCCCAATGGCATCCAGCCGCCGGACCTGGGTGGAGCGGATTGTGGCCGGTCTGGCGGGCACGTCGCATCCAGGCCGGCGAAAGTGGCGAAAAGGCCCCCCACATGGGCGGCGGTGGGCGGTGGCCGGGCGATCATTCTCCCCTTCAATCATAAGGGGCTGTTTTTCAAAACGAACCCATATGATGACCCCGATCAAAATTGAAAAACGTCGTTTTCCCCAAGGAAAATGGATATTCGCTGTCCAAGGGAGGGCAAATCAAAAAGGCTTTTTTACCAAACGAACCCAAATGATTCAGCCCCGCCCATCGGTGTTTCACCGGTTACCACAATGTCGAAGGATCGCGCATTCCCAATGGCGTTCTCAAGCCGCCACCGCGCTGTCAGCGCCCCGCTTGTGGTTGCGGCTTTGCCGGCAAAGCCGGGATTTTGTGACGGCGCAGAAAAACAGGATTTTGGCGGTCGGCGCCCTGAATACCAGGGATTCAAAGCAGTCTAAAGCGGGAACTTCAGAACGAAATCTTTGCAATAGCCCTGTAGCGGCGGTCTCTGACCGCCGAATGATCGTGGAACCGACACGATTCGGCGGTCAGAGACCGCCGCTACAGTGTGGCCAATGGCTTTTGCGGAGACTTCCGGAACGGGTTGCCGGTCAACGGCGCAGAGGACGGCGCGGAGAAGCGTCGCAGGCAGCCTAAGCAATGGAACAGACGGAAAAATGAACGTGGATGGAAAAATGGATTTGATTTCAGGGATGGATTCTCGCTTGCAATCGGCAACGGCGACGGGAGAATCGGCAAAAGTGAAAACGTTGCGCTTGCTCGGGATCTATACGCTGACGGTGCTGGCGGTCGCGCTGGTGTTGTCGTTCCCGGTGGAAGGGATTTGCGAGCACTTTGGCTGGTTCATCCATAAACCGTGGGGGAAATTTTTCCGGCGGTGCGTGATGATTGTGGCGGTGGCGGGCTTGTGGCCGCTGCTGCGGGCGCTGGGCATGGCGGGTTGGGAGCGGCTGGGCTTGCGGTCGCCGCTCGTGCCGGCGGCGGCGAGGGTGGGGGGCGGATGGGTCCTGTCGTTTGCCGCGGTGATGCTGGTCGGATGGGCGGCGGTGTTGACAGGCAACCGGGTGTGGGAGGGCTTCACATGGTCGGAGGCGGCGAGGCCGGTGGCGGTGGGCGCGGCGGTCGGGATTTTTGAGGAGTTGTTTTTCCGCGGCGTGATCTTTGGCGCGCTGCGGCGTGACTGGGGCGTGGCGCGGGCGCTGTGGGCCAGCAGTTTGATTTACGCGGCGCTGCATTTCTGGAGCGCGCCGCCGAAGGAGATGGCGGGCGTGTTGCCGGCGCTGGTGTCGTTGACGGGACTGGGAACGCTGCTGGCGTGGTGTTACGTGAAGTCGGGGTCGCTGTTCCTGTCGATCGGCGTTCACGCGGGCGCGGTGGCGGCGCTGCGGATCATGCTGGCGGTGACGCATGGCGGCGGCGAGGAGTTGAACTGGCTGTTTGGGTCGGGCGCGTTCACATTTGTGAACGGCGCGGCCGCGTGGCCGGTGCTGGCGTTGTTGTGGCTGGCGCTGGCGGGTTTTGAAGGGTGCATCGCGAGGTTTTATGCTCGGCGCAATCCAAGAATGGGCGAAGGTCGCACTGGAACTGGTTTACCCGGCTGATTGCGCGGTCTGCAAGGCGACGCGCGAGCCGGGGAGCCGCAGCGCGCTTTGCGGCAAGTGCCGCGAGGAACTGCGGCCGTTGCCGCGGCCGTTTTGCGAGCGGTGCAGTCTGCCGTTTGCCGGCCAGGCCGGCGAGCCGGTCCGGTGCTCGCACTGCGCGGACAAGGTTTTTCATTTTGAGAAGGCTGTTTGCGCCTGCCGGCTGACGGGCGTGGCGCGCGAGTGCATTCACCGGTTCAAATACAACGGCGCGCTCTGGCTGGGGCCGGAATTGGCGGAATTGTTCGTCGCCGCGGCGCGGGAGCGGATCGAATGGGCCAAGGTGGATTGCGTGGTGCCGGTGCCGCTCTTTCCGGCGCGGGCGCGGGAGCGGCAGTTCAACCAGGCGGAATGGTTTGCGCGGCGGCTGGCGCGGACGCTGTCGGCGAATATGATCGCCAACAACCTGCGGCGAATTCGCGACACGGCGACGCAGGCGTTTCTCAACGCGGCCGAGCGCGCCCAAAACGTGCGCGGCGCGTTCGCGGCGCGGCGGCCGGAGGTTTTTATGAAAAGCCGCGTGGTGGTGGACGACGTATTTACCACTGGAGCGACGACGAACGAGTGTGCTAGGGTGCTGCGCTCTGCGGGCGCCGAGTCGGTAATGGTGCTGACGGTGGGCCGCGGTTGAGCCGGCGCGACGCCGGAGAAGAATTTATGGTTGAGGTCAAGAAATCAAAAGTTCCGAAAGCGCCAGCGAAGCGCGTGGAGATACCGCACGGGCTGTGGACCAAGTGCAAGTCCTGTGGCGAGGCGATTTATACGCGGGAGTTGGACCAGAACCTGCGGATTTGTCCGAAGTGCGGCTTCCATTTCCCGCTCGGCGCGTGGCAACGGATCGCGTCGCTGGTGGAGCAGGGCAGTTTTCAGGAAGCGGACAGCGAGATGATTTCGGTGGACGCGCTGAAGTTCACCGGCGTCTCCGCTTATGCCGACAAACTCAAACAGAATCGCCAGGAAACCGGCTTGAAGGATGCTGTGATCACCGGCGTCGGCTCGATGGGACCGCACCGCGTCGGGCTGGCGGTGATGGATTTTCGGTTCCTCGGCGCGAGCATGGGGTCGGTGGTCGGCGAGAAAATCACACGGATCATCGAGCGAAGCACCAAGGAACGGATCTCGTGCATCGTCGTCAGCGCGTCCGGCGGGGCGCGGATGTATGAGGGAATGCTGTCGCTGATGCAGATGGCGAAGACCTCGGCAGCGTTGTCGCGCCACGCGCAGGCACGGCTGCCTTACGTGAGCGTGCTGACGAACCCGACCTATGCGGGCGTCATGGCGAGCTTTGCCAGCCTCGGCGACGTTATTGTGGCGGAGCCGGGCGCGCTGATCGGATTTGCCGGGCCGCGCGTGATCAAGGACACGACGCAATCGGAACTGCCGCAGGGGTTTCAGACCGCGGAATTCTTGCTGGAACGCGGGCTGGTGGACCTCGTGGTCCACCGCAAGCAACTCAAGGAAACGCTGGTGAAAACGATGGATTACCTGTTGCCGGCGGCCACTGTCTGACGGGGCGTCAGCGGACGAGGACTTTTTCGCGGACCACTCCGCGCCGCACCAGGTCGCCAAAGTCGGCTTGGGCCATGCCGTACTGATCCACGGCAATTTCCGCGAGCTTGCGCGCCAGTTCCCGCTGGTTGGCGTCCTGCAACGCCTGCACCAGCGAACGAATCGCCCGTTCAATGTGTCCCTGCACAAGGGCGACGGAATTGTTTAGATGCAGATGGCCCGAGGGATCGCGGGCGACAGCCTGTTCCGTGGGAGCGAGTTTCTTGTAGACGATTTCCAGCGCGCGCCAGGTCTGGCCTCGATTGGGTGCGAGCATGAGGGCCTGGATCAACTCGATGGCCGAATCTTCCATCCGGCCCAGGTTGGCCAGCGCTTCGCCGATGCCTTCGTGGGCGACCGGCTCGCCGGGAGAAATCCGGGCGGCGTAGCTGAACGCTTCGAGCGCTTTGGGAAAAGCACCGAGTTGGGAATACACGGTGCCGAGGTCGAGGTAAATGAGAGGGTTGCCCAGCGTGAGCTTGAGGTCGGCGGCCCACGCGCGGCTGCGCAGGCGTTGCAGGCGGACCTCGGACGCCTTGCGATCCAGGTCGGTGGCGCGTTGCAGCGCTTCGGCGGCCTTGGCGTAAAGCGCGCGTGTTTCCGGCGACAGAGGCCGGCCGGCGGCGCGTTCGGGGGCGGCGCGCAGGTCCGCTTTCACGCCGCGGTAATGGCCGAGTTGCGCGCGGGCTTCCTCGTAGTCGGGATAAATCACCAGCGCCTTTTCGACTTCGGTGATGGACTCGTCAATGCGCGAGCCGTCCGGTGCGCTTTGCGACAGGGCGAAGGCGAATTGTTTGCGAGCTTTGGCGCTGTCCGGGCAGGTCATCGTGGCCGCCTGCCAGATCGAGAAATCGTTTTTCCACTCGCTGGTCCGCCAGAACGCGCGCAGGGTGAACACCGTGGCGATCATCGCGATGGCCGCGACGTAGGACGCCCAGCCGAGGCGTTTTCGGATGGCGAGCCGGTGCTGATAAGGCAAATCCAGATGATCGTTTAACAGGATCGTTTCAGAGCAGTCGGCGAACGCGGGCAGTTCCCCTTTGTAGGCCCACCATGGCGCGATGATGCTGCGCGTCACCAGATGAATCACCACGCCAATCAGCGCGCACATGCTGACGCTGGGCAGGTAGAGCCACCGTTCCGAAAAAATGACATCGCCCGCGCTGAACACCCCGAAGTTCGATGCGAGCGCCAGCAGAAACCAGCCGACCCAGAACGACAGCGCGCGCCATTGCCGGTGAAATCGCCAGGCCGCGTAGATCGTTCCCAGGACCGCCAGCAACGCCAGCACGCCGAGCCAGTCGTCCACGCGATGAAATCCGGTGCTCACGGGAACAATCTGGCTGAAGGAGTAATCGGCGCTGAGCCATTGCGGAAACACCAGCAGGCTGGCCGCTCTGCCCGTCAACTTGCACGCCGTCAGGAGCCGGTCGGCAATGTTCGACTCGACGAGCGGATTGTCCAGGAAGCTGACGAACTTCGGCTCCAGCCGCAGCAACACCACCGCGCGCATGCCCAGATAGCCGAGCCAGATCAGGAGCATCCACAGGTAGTTGCTGCGGAATTTTCTCAAACAGTTTTCCCAAAAATCGCGGCTCGGCCGGCCGGTGTGTCGCCGCCAATCGAAAAGCCAGTCAAACAGCGCCACCAGCGGCAGCAGGACGGCCGCGCTTTCCTTGGCCAGCAACGCGAGAAAAAACAGCAACCATAGCGCCAGCCGCAGCAGCCTTTGCAAACCGACGCGGCCGGCCGACGCCACGTGGCCGAGGTGTGCGAACAACCCCAGCAACACCAGCGCCGTCGCGAGCAGATCGGCCCGGCCCAGGGTGTAGGTGACCGCTTCCGTGTTGGCGGGTTGACAGGCGAACAGCAACCCCGCCGCGAACCCCGCGCGCGTCGAGCGGAAGACCACCGTCACCAGATAGAACACGAGCACCGCGTTAAGCACGTGCAGCGCCCAGTTCACCGTGTGATAGCCGATGGGGTTGGTGGCGTTGCCGAGGATGGTGTAATTGAACAAAAACGAGAGCGTGGTCAGCGGACGGTAGAGACCGTCGTTGGTGACGAGCGGAAAACCGTAGTTCTTGCCGAAGATGTCGTCGATGTGATCGAGGTCGCGAATGCGCGGATCGCCTTGCACCATCGAACGCGTGTCGAGGACAAGTTCGCCGGAGAACATGTTCACGTAAGCCAGCAGGGCCGTCACCAAAATCAGCGCGATCAATAGCGCGTCATACCGCGCCGTCAATTTCGGCAATCCCCATGGTCGGCCGGGCAGCGCGCTGGCGGACAGCGCCATCCGCGCCGCTTCGATGGGCGTCGCGCCCCGTTCGGGGCCGGGTGCCGCCTCCGGCGTCGCCGGGGGCGCTGGCAGGCTGCTTTCCGGTGGAGTTTCAGGTGATGTTGGCTCGACCACGATAATCTTGTCCGTTGATGCCGTATGGATAAAAAGTGCAGTCATTATAGACGCCGGCAGGCGAAGTGCAACCCTTGCGCTTGTCTTGCGGCGATGTTTTGCGGTAAACTCGTCCCGGAAGACAGACTGTGGGTTTTACTGGATGTGGATTATATGAAACGAAGCACGATTTTTAGTTCGATGATGGCGTTGGCAATTTGTTGGTTTGCGCCCGGCTGCAAAGAAGAGGGGGGCGCCTCGCTGCGCGTCTATGTGCAGGTCTCCGATCAACTGCCCGAAGAGCATCGCAAGGTTGTTGTCATCCGCAACCCGCCGATGAACGTGAGCATCAACCCCGTGTCGGAGCTGTCCGAATACGACCTGCAAACCGCTGTCGCCTTGAAAGGCGCGACGCGCAAACAGCTCGTGCTGCAGTTCGATCCCCATGGCGCGCGCGCCATTGAAAAGTTCACGGTCGAGCATAAGGGCGATCTTTACGTGCTGACGATCAATGCCGTCCCCGCGGCTGCGGCGGCGATCCGCGGCCCGATCCGCGACGGCAAGCTCGTCATTGACCTGGACATTGGCGACGAGGAATTGGACAAGATCGTCAAAGACCTCAATGTCTCGGCCAAGAAGGCTCACACCCTGGACAGGCTGTGAGGTTTTCGCGTGCGGAGGGGCGGAGGCTGTAGCATTTTTGTCATGTAACCGTGACGGCGCAGTCATTGACACTTTTGGGAAGGTAATGGTAAACTTCCGGGCCGTTATTGGATGGATTCGATACGGCGTACAAAATGTAACGAGCTATGGAAACGTTGCTGAATGGTAACGTATTGGTGCTGAACCGGCTCTGGCAGGCGGTCAATATCTGCTCGGTCCGACGGGCGTTGACGCTGCTGTTTGAGGGCCACGCGGAGGTTGTGTGCGCCGAAAACGGCGCGTTCAACACCTTCGACTTCAGCGAGTGGCGCAATTTCTCCGAACGGTTCCCCCAGGAGGAGGAGAGCATCCACACTATCCGCTTCCGCATCCGCATTCCGAAGGTGGTGCTCCTGCTTTTCTTCGACCGCCTGCCGCACAAGGAGGTCAAGTTCACCCGCCACAACATTTTCGAGCGCGACGGCAACACCTGCCAGTATTGCGGCAAGGTGTTCGACCGGCGCGACTTGAACATCGATCACGTCATTCCGCGCGATCGCGGCGGCACCACGGTCTGGGAAAACGTCGTCTGCTCCTGCATCGCGTGCAACACCCACAAGGCCAACCGCACGCCCGGCGAGGCCGGCATGAAGCTCATCCGCAAACCCAAGCGGCCCAAGTGGCGGCCGTTCGTGCAGGTCACCATCCCCAAGGCTGACGACAGTTGGAAGCACTTCCTCGACATCGCCTACTGGAACGTCGAACTCGGCGAAGAGACGTCGTAGGCGGTGGATGACAGTTTCTCGCGGCGATCAGCCTCGGCGTGCGCGTCGGGGCTGATTGCCTTTTGACACCCTCCGGCAACCTCGCTACAGTCATTTCGGTGGACGCTCAATTGCAAACCAAGTTCGACCGCCTCCGCGACCTGCTGCGCGGCTACGGCAGCGTGCTCGTGGCCTACAGCGGCGGCGTGGACTCCGCCTTTCTGGCGCGCGTTGCACACGACACGCTCGGCGCGAAGGCGCTGTCGGTCATCGCCGACACGCCCAGCCTGCCGCGGCGGGAACTGGCCGACGCGATGCGGCTGGGCGAGGCGTTCGCGTTTCCGGTCCGCGTCGTCAAGACCGACGAGTTTCAGAACCAGGAGTACGTCTCGAATCCGCCGAACCGTTGTTATTTTTGCAAACACGAGTTGTTCGCGAAGCTCGCACCCGTCGCGCGGGCCGAGGGCATTGCGGTGATCATTTACGGCGAGAACGCCAGTGACATCGGCGATTTCCGCCCCGGCGCGGAGGCAGCCGCCAAGTTCGAAGTGCGCGCGCCGCTCAAGGAAGCCGGCCTGACCAAGGCCGACATCCGCGCATTGTCCGCGCATCTGGGCCTGCCTACCGCCGACAAACCGCAGATGGCATGTCTCAGTTCGCGCGTGCCTTACGGCGAGCCGGTGACGCCGCAGGCGCTGGCGATGATCGAGGCGGCGGAAAATGCGCTCTGGGACCTCGGCTTCTTCGACGTGCGGGTGCGGCATCACCGCGGTGGCGCCAACGGCGCAGTGCCGTTCGCGCGCATCGAGGTCGCGCCGGACCAGATCGCACGGCTGGTGGAGAACGGCGTCCGCGACACCATCGTCAACCGGCTCAAGGAAATCGGCTACGCCTACGTCGCGCTCGATTTGCAGGGCTATCGCCGCGGCAGCGCCAACGAGGTGCTGGGGAAGCAGTGATTGGTAATTGGTAATCAGTATTCAGTGCATGAAACCCGGCGTCTTTGCCCATCACCAATTACCAATTACCAATCACTTATTACTGAACACTGACCACTTGCTTCATGACCGATAAACCCTCCAACCTGCAAATCGCCAACCGCGAGTTCACCTCCCGCCTGCTGCTCGGCACGGGCAAGTTCGCATCCAACGAAGGGATGCGCGACGCCATCGCCGCCAGCGGCAGCGAGATGGTCACCGTCGCGTTGCGCCGCGCCGATCTCAGCGGACAACACGACCGGTTCGCGAACATCCTGGAATTCATTGACGCCAAACGCATCCAGCTTTTGCCCAACACCAGCGGCGCGATGAACGCCGATGAAGCCGTCCGCCTTGCCCGGCTCGCGCGCGCGGCCGGTCTCGGCAACTGGGTGAAGCTCGAAATCCATCCCGACCCGCATTACCTGCTGCCGGACCCGATTGAAACGCTGAAGGCCGCCGAGGTGTTGGTGAAGGAGGGCTTCATTGTGCTGCCCTACATCAACGCCGATCCCGTCCTCGCCAAGCGGCTCGCGGAAGCCGGCTGCGCCACGGTCATGCCGCTCGGTTCGCCCATCGGCAGTGCCCGCGGCGTGGAGACGCGCGCCCAGATCGAAATCATCATCGAGCAGGCCACCGTTCCCGTCGTCGTGGACGCCGGCCTCGGCTCGCCCAGTCACGCCGCCGAGGCGATGGAGCTCGGCGCCGACGCCGTGTTGATTAACACCGCCATCGCCGTCGCCAGCGACCCGATTCGCATGGCCCGCGCCTTCAAAGCTGCCGTCGAGGCGGGCCGCGACGCCTACGAGATCGGCCTTGCCCCGCGCTCGCGCGAGGCGCAGGCGACAAGTCCGCTGACAGGATTTTTGGAGCGGTGAACGGAGCTTTCTCGTATGACGACCGTCGGCACCTTTATCCGCCAGACCGACGCGTCGCTGGCGTTGTCGCGGTTGCAGGCGGCGGGGATTGAGGGATTTCTGTTTGACGAAATCAGCCTCGCCGCAGTCGGTGCCGGCACGACCGCCATCCCGATCCGATTGGAAGTGGCTGACGAGGATGCGGAGAGGGCCGGCAGGGTATTGAGGGGCGAAGAAGGGGCGGGGCCGTTGCCCAATGATTTCATTCCGCCGGCGGAGACGGAAGTGGCGGAGGGAAATCTCCCGAAAATCACTTTCAAGGAAATAGCCTCGGCCTTTATCGAGGGCGGCATCATCACGCTGGCCACGCTCGGTTTGCCCGCACTGGCGGTCATGGCCAACGGTGGCGGGCGTCCGCCGACTATCAGCGGTCTGCTGTTGTTGTTCTGCGTCGGTGGCTTCGGCGGCGTGCTCGTGCATGTCTATCGCGAGGGCCAGAAGAAGGCGCAGGAAGAGAAACGGGACTTGTAACCCGGATATTTCACAGTGTGGCGGCGGCGCGGTTGGGATTTCCGATTTCTGTACACTCTGCAATATTAGGTGGCACACCCCGCGAGCATCAGAATTCAGGAGCCGACGCGCTTTAGATGATCATCTTGCCATTGATACGATTACTCACTCTTTTATCCGCTTTATCATTCACAATAAGGCTGAGACCAATAATTTTGCCTCGCTCTCGCTCAACTCCACGGGATCACCTTCTGGTGTAACCGATCGGAGGTGAAGTGACGAGTTGCCGACTAAGCAAAGCTGGATTTCATCGTCTGACAGCGTAAACACTTCTGTATTGGGGTTATTGTCATGATTCATGTGTGGTTGGGGAATGTGCATCTCTATTTGGGCTTCGGATCTTCGTCGTTGTACTTCCTTCGACTCGCTCCACCCGGCGAATGCGATTGTCGTAGCTGTAGCTCGCAGGATATGCTTGTGATTGAAAAATGGCCCAAGTGTATCCATCCGAGTTTCCACCGTTTATCTTGGAAAGAATGCGACGGTTTTTGTCTCTCACGAGAATCTCGGTATTACCTGCGAGATCGAGATCTCCCGGCCTTGGCTTTAGCATATCAACATATTTCACCGGCTTGTTGCCCGTGTTTTCCAAACGAACGGTAAAACTGCGATCCTTGTCCTGTACTGTGATAGACAACGCCAGTGGACGGGGGGTGCTCGTTGAAATCTGCTTGTGTTCATTGCGCTGCCGGGCCGGCGGCTCGCTTCGGGCTCCCTTGTAGGGGATCTCCCGCGTATCGGTCGGAGTCGCGCCTTGGTAGATGAGCTTGCCTTGTTTAGGATCGAAACCGTGAGCTTCGAAGCTAACCTTCCATTTGCGGTCTTCGGTGTCCTTGAACATCGGATCGTTATGAGCACCACCACCGCCGATCTTGTAAAGCACGGTGAACTTAAGGTCCGAGCCGGCGCGCATCACCTTGATGCCAGAATAAACAAAGGCACTGTTCACCTCCCAAAAGACAACCGTGATTCTGTGGGTTGCAGCGTCGAAATAGTATTCAAGGACCTTAAAATTCTGGGCGTCTGTAGGCCACTCGCCTGCAAAAGGATTGGTGTCTCCAGCTTTGGCAATCACCGCAAACGCAACTGTACAAAGACCAAGCAGAAGAATTCGGAGAGTTCGGATAATTGTGCGGTTGGTTTCCTGGAGTTTTCGGCCCGATTGTCGACTGGAGGAGGTGTGGTGGCCGTCTTTGAGTCCAAGCCTGGCACGCGCGGAGTGTCGTGGTGAAGCTTCAGCGCCCCCGAGCCTGCAGGGCTTCCACGTTCCAACCGCTTCCTTGTCCGGCTTCATAAAACTTCCAGCGCGAAGACTACGCCGATGCCCCGGAGCGTTAATCCCAATGCCGCATCGGATGCACGGCCATAACCGTTGCAGCCATGGCCCGTGTCCGGCTATCGCCGCTATTTTGGCGGTTCGAGTTTTTCGTTCTGAATATCGTATATCACTATTGCGCCTTGCTTGTCAGCTTCGCCCGGATTGTTGTAGTGAAGGATTATGAGCCCGTGCTTTTGGGAGTCATTGTTCAAAATCATTTGCTCTGCGGCTCGTCGCACGTTCTCGGGTATGCAGAAGGATATATCCTGCGGTTTTTCCTCAGGGGTTGTTGCCATCCTGAAGCCTGCGCCGACAATCCGCCCGCTCGTGTCTCTTTTAATGGCGATGAGCATCACGGCTTTTTTCAATCTGTAGGCATCCAGAAACTTGCCGACATAGTTTCCTTCTTCATTTCCTTGCGGATCCAGGATGCACCAATCGAGTATGGCGCCCTCTGGAAAACTGACGGCGTCTCCACGCTTGAGAGTTTTGATATGCGTCGTCTCGCTGGCGATTTGTCCATAGACAGTTTGACCGGCTATCTTGTTTACGGACACGAAGACCTGTTCGTATTTTCCGTCCTTGCCGTAGAACCGTGTCACAACCGAGAACCTGTGGCCTGCCGGCAACCCCTGGAGATACCGTTGCTTGGCAGCCGGATACGTTGTTTTGGCAAGATTGACGTAGGGTTGCGTTCGTTGCTCCAAATTGACGGTGGCTTTCATGGCGACGTCCTTGGGTGGAGTATTGTTTCCCTGCGACTGTTGGGCGTTCAACTGGCCCGCCAATCCCGCAACCAATATGGCAAAAAGAATTCGTGTCATTGTCATCTCCATTATCTCCGTTTTCATCCCGCCGCCTCTTTGCTCCTCCTCTGGCCGCTTGCACGGTTTATGGCCAATCGTTCTCTGTAGGCTAGTCCCTGATGTGGCAGTGACTGTTGTCGAATCCAAGCATAGCGTGTGAAGGGTTGGCATGATCAGTCGCCTAACGGACTCCACTTTTTGTTTTTGGAATAATATCGCGTGTCAGTGAAGAATCCTCTGCCATCGGCGTACGACACGACATATTCGTCGTCACTCCACTTATTGTAATACAGCGGTCCATCATCTGGAAGTCCGGCCTCGGAAAGGTTTGACGGCAAACGGCCGTTAATTGCTTTCCACTGTTCGATCTTTTCAACAAGGCGATTGCCTTCCTTCATCATGTCAGCTTGCCAGGCTCGTTCTGCTCTACGATTAAGCGACGGCAATACGCCAGCAAAGATCGCAATAGACAGAACAACAACCGCAATGAGTGGAGCGCGTGCCCTAAGGGATTCATATATCCATCGGTCCATGTTTGGCATTGTCATGGCTGATTACTTGTTTGTTTCTTTGTAACGGGTGCCTGGCTTGGAGCGCTGGTTCCGCCTTGTCTTCACAGCCGCATTGATCTCATTCTCATTTCTCACGAACATGCTTTGAAATCTCCATGGGGTAAGCGTCTTCCAAAAGCATGCGGTTGAGGCGAATAAGCGCTTGGCCCTGTGGATGTTTCTTTAGCAAGGCAAGTGTTGCTGGCGAAAGCTTTACGCCTGCAAACCGCTGGGGGTCGTAAAACGCTGCCTCGTAGGCCGTCCGGTTCAGTTCCCGCAGCACACATCCCCGTAGCAACCCGGTATTGGAGCCGGAACTTTGGTATTCAAGTAGTTCCTTCCGAAATACCTGGTCCGGCCTGTCGAGAAGGTATTGTGACACTCCATCCTTCGCATCTTTCAGTTTGGACGCCAACGCAGCGAAGTCCTTGATGTCCTGCATTGAAAACGCACCGTTGCGGACAACAAGGTGTCCGTTTTCAATCGGGAGGGAAACGTCTGTGCTGCCTCCGTGGGGCAAATCCGCCACGGCCAAACCATCCAGGCAGTATGTCAAGAAATGGATGCCATCCCACAAGTTGCCAGTTGGTGCCAGGTGAATGCCTTCAACCTTTTGCTGCAGCAGCGCTCGCGAAGCCCGAACTGTGAACAGGGTCTTGGGCAATTCTCGCGCTGCGTCAGGATGGGTCTTTCGATAGTCTTGAAAACGCCCTTCAAAGGTTTTTAATACCACTTCGAAAGGCGTGTCCGTGACTTCGAATCCCCCCATCGGGATTTGACTCAAATGATGTCCGAGCAATTGTTTGTCCTTATCGGAGTCCCAGCTTACCCATGGCGTGGGAGGGGCCTTGTGAAGCGCACATCCGTCGCGCAACCAGCGGAGCGGTTCCTCGCACCCAGTGCCTTTGATTTGCTTGATTGCCCCGTCCAGAAAAGGAATCAACTCCCTGTCCCAAGGCAATGTGGCAATGCAGTAGAATTTGAATTCCTGGTTTTTCTCTTCAATGACCGCCAACGACACATCCACTCTGGCGGCAGGAAGCTTCTCTTTCTGTCTCGATTCTATGTTCGGCAATGGTGGAGCGGGATGTTTTGGTGTTTCCACGCACTTCATGTAATAGAGAGACGGGTTGTGAAACGCTTTGTGAGTGTAAAAGTATTTTGCCAGCGATTGCAGGTATTTAGTCGGCATGGTGAGGCTGCAATCGGTGTCCGTCATGGCCCATGGCTCGATGAGCGTGTTCTCCGAACAAAAGGAAATGCGCAGCGGTTGCACGGAGGAATATCGCGGAAGGTAGGCCGTCAACTCGATGTCAAATGACCAGGCGTTCTTCTCATTCAGAAACGCCGGGGGAACGTCGGCCCCTAATGCCATACCGAACTCCAGGAAAAGAACAAAGGTGGCCAGTCTCATCAATCGCAGAGGTGAATTTCCACCCGCTACGCCTCCTTGCCCGAAGGACTTCCGCCTCCCAATTGCCACATTGTCCGGCTTCATCAAACCTCCTGCGCGCAGACTACGCCGATGCCCCTGAACGTCAACACTTCCGTTTTTCGCCAGACGGTCATTCGAGGCGTCCTTGCGCAACCGGTGGGCTTCGCGCTAACCTTTGCCGATGCAACAACCGAACAGCCTGACGCACCGCGCCCCGATCCGGGGCGATGGCGGATGTTTTGGATGCCCATGAGTTTCGTCACGACATACAACGAATTGCCTTTTGCGAAGATCGCTCAACTGGCCGAGGGCGCAACGACGGCCGATGTGGAGCGGGCGCTCGCTCGCGGCGGACATCGCTCGCTTTCGGATTTCGCGGCGCTGATTTCGCCGGCGGCGGCGCCGTTTCTGGAAACGATGGCGCAGGAGAGCCATGCGCTCACGGTGAAGCATTTCGGCAAGGTCATGCGGCTGTTCGCGCCGGTGTATCTCTCCAACGAGTGCGTCAACAACTGCCAATACTGCGGCTTCTCGCGCGACAACGCGATCCTGCGCACCACGCTGACGGTGGAGCAGGTGATGACGGAGGCGCGGCACCTGGTGGCGGAGGGTTTCCGCAACATCCTGCTCGTGGCGGGCGAGCATCCGAAGCTGGTCTCGGCGGCGTATTTGCGCGACTGCGTGGCAGCGTTGCACGCGGCGGGCGTGCCGAGCATCAGCATCGAGGTCGGCCCATTGGAAACGGAGGACTACCGGCCCATCGTCGCCGCAGGCTGCGAAGGCCTGGTGGTTTATCAGGAGACCTACAACCGCGACGTGTATCGCGAGATGCACACGGCGGGGCCGAAGAAAAATTTCGACTGGCGGCTGGAGACGCCGGAGCGCGGGTATGCGGCGGGCATGCGCCGGCTCGGCATTGCACCGTTGATCGGCTTGTGGAAGTGGCGCGAGGAGGCCATTGCCATGGCGGCGCACGCGGGGTATCTGCTGCGCCAATGCTGGCGCGCGCAGCTCACGGTGTCGTTGCCGCGGCTGCGGCCGGCGGCGGGCGAGTTTGCGCCGCGGTATCCGATGAGCGACCGCGAGATGGCGCAATTTGTGTGCGCGCTGCGGCTGACGTTTCCGCACGCTGGCATCGTGCTGAGCACGCGCGAGTCGGCGCGGTTGCGCGACGGCTTGATGCCGCTCGGCGTGACGATGATCAGCGCGGGCAGCCACACGGAGCCGGGCGGTTACACCGGCGCCGGCAGCGACAAGCTGCATCGGACGGAGCGGGGCAGGGTCGTCGCGGTGCCGGAGATTTCGTCCGAAGGCGAGCATTGTTGCGCGGCGGAGCAATTTGTGATAGCAGACCAGCGGTCGGCGGCGGAGGTCGCCGCCAAACTTCGCGCGCTCGGTTATGAGCCGGTCTGGAAAGACTGGGACCCGGCGCTGTCGGAGACCCGTTCGCCGTCATGAAAAACAGCGTCAATATTATCGCCAACGGCAAGCCGGCGACCGTCGAGTTGCCGTGTCGCATCACGGATTTCATCCAGCGGCAGGGTTTGGACCCGCGCATCGTCATCGTCGAGCACAACGGCGAGCCGCTGCGGCGCGAGCAGTTCGCGAACGTGGAATTGAAGGAGGGCGACCGGCTGGAGGTCGTCCGCATCGTCGCCGGAGGCTAGAGCGCGCATGGATAACGTCTGGCTTTTCGCATTTCTCCAAGGCATCGTCGAGGGCATCACGGAGTTTCTACCGGTCTCATCCACCGGGCATCTGCTCATCTTCGAGCACGCCTTCAAGAAACACTCGAGCGACTTGTTCAACATCGTCATCCAGTGCGGCGCGGTGGTGGCGGTGCTGCCGCTGTTTCCCGAACGGCTGAACCAGGTGTTCTTTCGTTGGCGCGAGGCCGCCACGCGCGACTTCATCCTGAAACTGGCACTGGCCTTTTTCGTCACGGGCGTGGGCGGCATGATTCTCGAAAAGCGTCATTTCAAGCTGCCGGAGGAAACGCTGCCGGTGGCCGTCGCGCTGGCGGTGGGCGGCATCCTTTTTCTCATCGTCGAACGGTGGATCAGGGACCGGGAGATGTCGGGCAGCGTCACGTGGACAGTGGCCGTGGCCGTCGGCCTGGCGCAACTGGTGGCCGCCGTATTTCCCGGTACTTCCCGCTCCGGCGTAACCATCCTGACCATGCTCGCGCTGGGCATGAACCGCCCCGCGGCGACGGAGTTCTCCTTCCTCGTCGGCATTCCAACGATGCTGGCGGCTGGCGGACTGAAAATCTTCAAGGCGCTGCATCATCCGCTGGCGGGCGCGCCCTCGGAAGACTGGGGCGTGCTGTTGTGGTGCACGGCGGTTTCCGCCGTCGTCTCCTTCATCGCTGTGAAGTGGCTGCTGCGCTACGTGCGGACGCACACTTTCAACGCCTTCGCGTGGTATCGCATCGTGGTCGGGATAGCGTTGCTGTTTTGGGCGTGCGAAGGAGGGTAGGGGACCGGCGGCAAGTTGCCCGATCCCGGCCCAACTCGTAGCTCTGAAACCGCCATCCCTCGCTACTTCCAGTCGTTCTTGATCTGGCGGTCAAGGATGTCCAGGAGGCGGTCAATCTGCTCGCGGGTGTGGTTGGCGTTCATGTTGAAGCGCAACCGCGCCGTCCCGATCTTGACGGCGGGGAACGCGATGGAGTCCACGTGGAAACCGTTATCCTCCAGCAAGCGGGCGCATTTCTCGCAGCGGGCCTCGTCGCCGATCAGGACGGGCACGATGCAGGATTGCTTCGATACCAGTTTCAGCCCCAAACCTTCCATGCGCGCGACGAAATAGCGCTGGTTCTCCCAGAGCCGGCGGCGGCGCTCCGGCTCTTCCTGGACGATGGACATTGCCTCCGACACCGCAAGGGCCTGGTCGGGCGGGAGCGTGGAGGTGTAGCCGTAGGCGCTGCAGGTGAACCGCAGGATGTCGGCGATGTATTTCTCGGTGGCGATGAAACCGCCGATGGCGCCGTAGGCCTTGCTCAGTGTGCCCATGGAAATGAGGCGGGGGCTTTTGACGTTGAACATCTCCGAGGTGCCCGCGCCGGTTTCGCCGAGCACGCCGGTGCCGTGGGCGTCGTCTATATAGACCATCGCGTCATGGTCGTCGGCCAGCCGCAACAGATCCGGCAGCGGCGCGATGTCGCCGTCCATGCTGAACACGGCATCGCTGACGATGATTTTGCTGGTGGCGTCGTTCTTCTTCAACTTCCGGGCGAGGTCGTCCATGTCGCAATGGCGATAAGTGACCTTGAGCGCGCCGGACATGCGGATGCCCTCGCGGATGCTGACGTGGTTGCACTCGTCGGAGAAATAGGCGTGCCGGTAGCGCGTGCGCGAGTGCAATCCATACACGCGGGCCACCGTGGCGGAGTTGGTCAGGCTGGAGAGGATTCCGAGGTTCGTCAAATACCCCGTGGCGAACAACAGTGCCGTCTCCTTGTCCTTGAGCTTCGCCAGCTTCGCCTCGAGGTCGCGGTAGATGTCCATGTCGCCGCCGAGCAGGCGCGACTCGCAGTTACCCACGCCATACTGGTCCAGACCCTTGTGCGCGGCGGCGATCAACCGCGGGGAATGCGCGAGGCCGAGGTAGTTGTTGCTGCTGAAGGAGACCATCGTCCGGCCTTCGCAGATGAACGTCGGGTCTGGCAACGATGAGACGCGGGAGATCGTGTGAAACGTGCGCCTGGATTTTCTGATCCAGTCATGGATGACCCGAAGTTCTTTCATAAAGGAATACTACGCCTGATTCGCGCACTTTCCCACACGGCATTAAAAAGCGCGCTGGAGCTGCAAATTGACGGGCGGATTCGTCGCACACCGCAGCGGAGCCGGCAAGCGTAAACGGGACTTTTCGCAAACATCTTTGACAAGCGGCGAGGCTTCTTCTAGGTTCGCGCCCGATGACAACCGAGGCCCAACTGAAACGCACGCCGCTCTACGAAAGCCATCGCCGGCTCGGCGCCCGGCTGGTGGAGTTCGGCGGCTGGGAGATGCCGGTGCAGTATGACGGCATTCTCGCCGAGCACAACGCGGTCCGCACGGACTGCGGCATGTTCGACATCTCGCACATGGGCGAGGTGCGCGTGAGCGGCCCGCAGGCGCTGGCATTCCTCAATCATCTGCTCACGAACGACCTCGCCAAACTCGGCGTCGGCCAGGGCCAATACAACCTGATGTGCAACGAGCGCGGCGGCACGGTGGACGACCTTTACGCGTATCGCATCGGCGAAGAAGAGTATCTGCTCATCATCAACGCGTCGCGGATCGAGGCGGACGTGCCGCACATCAACGCCGTTGCCGCGGGCCTGAGCTTCCCCGCCGCCGATCTTCAGATCGAGAACTGTTCCGACTACACGGGCGCGATCGCGGTGCAAGGCCCGCGCAGCGTGGCGGTGATGGAGGCGTTGCTGCCGGGAGTGTCGGCGGAGGTGAAACGGAACCGCATCGCGTGGAAATCGCTCGCGGGTGAGAACGTGCTCGTGGCGCGGACCGGTTACACCGGTGAGGACGGCTTCGAGCTGGTCATCCCGGCGGAAACGACGGCGGCGGTGTGGGATTTGCTGCTGAAGCAAGGCGTGAAGCCGTGCGGCCTCGGCGCGCGCGATACGTTGCGGACGGAGATGTGCTATCCGCTTTACGGTCACGAGCTGGATGAGGAGACCTCGGCGGTCGAGGCGGGACTGGCGAAGTTCGTCGCGCTCGGCAAAAAAGCGTTCGTCGGAAAAGAACACTTGCAACGCCAGACACTTTCTGGCACGAGCAAAACGCTCGTTGCATTTCGGATGAACGGCAGGAGCGCGCCGCCACGGCCGCATTACCCGCTGTGGGTCGGCGGACAGGCCGTCGGCGAAGTGACCAGCGGCACGCAGTCGCCGTCGCTGGGTGTGGGCATCGGCATGGGATACGTGCCGCCGGCCTGCGCGGCAAGCGGAGAGAGTTTGGAAGTCGAGATTCGCAGCAAGCGATTCCCGGCTGGGATTGTGACGAAACCGATTTTTCGTAAGAACGGATAAATATCATGAACGTGCCAAGCGATTTGAAATACACGGAGAGCCACGAGTGGGTGAAGTTGGGCAAGAACAACGAAACCGCCACCATCGGACTCACGGATTTTGCCCAGGAGGAACTCACCGACATCGTTTATCTCGACCTGCCGAAGGTCGGCGACGAGATCGAAGCCGGCACGGAGTGCGCCGTCGTCGAGTCGGTGAAAGCCGCCAGCGACATTTACGCGCCGCTCTCCGGCAAGGTCACCGAGGTCAATCAGGCCGTACTCGACGACCCCGCCATTGTCAACGAAGACGCCTTCGGCAAAGGCTGGCTTTTCAAGATCAAGCTCGCCGACCCGGTGGAGCTCGATGAACTGCTCAGCGACAGCGACTACGAGGAAATCCTCAGCGAGAAGGAAAGCCAGGACGAGGACGAGGAAGAGGAAAAGTGAATCGAAGGCGGAGTGAGGAGTGCGGTATAAACTGACGCACTTCGCACGAATATTCATTCCGCCATCCATTCCGAGTTCCGCATTTCCATGGATTACATTCCCAACACCGATGCCGATTTGAGCGCAATGCTGCGCGAGATCGGCGTTGCGGGTTTCGATGAACTGGTCGCGGCGGTTCCCGCGTCGTTGCGCAAGTTCAAGATGGAACTGCCGTCGGCCATGTCCGAGCCGGAACTGCAGCGCGAACTCGGCGCGATGGCGGCGCGCAACCAGCCGCTCGACGCGCTCACGTCGTTCCTCGGCGCCGGCGCTTACGAGCACTTCATCCCCAGCGCGATAGATCACCTCGTCTCGCGCGGCGAGCTTTACACTGCTTACACGCCCTACCAAGCCGAGGCGAGCCAGGGCACGCTGCAACTGCTCTACGAATACCAGTCGCTCATTTGCCGGCTCACCGGCATGGATATTTCCAACGCCTCGCTCTATGACGGCGGCTCGGCCGTCGGTGAGAGCGCCTATCTCGCGTTGAACGCGCACTCGAAACGCAGCCGCATCGTCGTCTCCGGCGCCTTGCATCCCGAGTATCGGCAGGTTCTCAAAACCTACACCGCCGGCATGGGCACGGAAATCGTGGAACTGCCGGTGCGCGACGGTGTCACCGACCTCGACGCGCTCGCTGCCGCGGTGAACGAGAACACGGCCGCCGTGCTGCTCCAGTCGCCGAACTTTTTCGGCTGCATCGAGCCGATGCAGCGCGCCGGCGAGTTGATCAAACCGAAGGGCGCGTGGTTCGTCGCCGTCGTCAACCCGCTCTCGCTCGGCACGCTCCGGCCGCCCGGCGAATACGGCGCCGACTTTGCCGTTGGCGAAGGCCAGCCGCTCGGCATCCCGGTCAGCTACGGCGGGCCGTATCTCGGTTTTCTGACCAGCACCCGGCAATTGGTCCATAAAATTTCCGGCCGCATCGTCGGCCGCAGTGTGGATACGGAAGGCCGCGAGGCGTTCTGCCTGACGTTGCAGGCGCGCGAGCAACACATCCGCCGTGAGAAGGCCGCGTCGAACATCTGCTCCAATCAATCGTTGATGGCACTGCGGGCCGCCATCTTCCTGATGCTGCTCGGTAAGCGCGGAATGCGCGAGATGGCGGAGTTGAACCTGCGCCGCAGCCATCAGGCCGCCGAGGCGATCAGTCGCGTGCCCGGCTTTGCGCTGAAGTTTCCGCGCGCGCCGTTCTTCAACGAGTTCGTCGTTACCTGTCCCGCCCCGGCACAAACGATTTGCGACCGGCTGGAGCGCGATGGCATTCTCGCCGGCCTGCCGCTCGGCCGGTTCTGCGCCGGCATGGAGCGCGACCTGCTCGTGTGTGTCACGGAAACAAAATCCACCGCCGACATTGAGCGACTCGCCGAAGCGCTTGGCCGCGCGGCCAGCGGGGAGGTTCAGCCGTGATGAGAGAATCGCTCATTTTTGATCTCTCGTCGCCCGGCCGGCGCGCCTGCTCGTTGCCGGCGTTCGACGCGCCCGCAAAACCGTTGACGGAACTGGTGCCGCAGGACTGCCTGCGCCAGCACGACGCGGATCTGCCCGAAGTCAGCGAGATTGATGTCGTCCGGCACGTTACGCGCCTGAGCCAGATCAACTTCAGCGTGGACACGCATTTTTATCCGCTCGGCTCGTGCACGATGAAATACAACCCGAAGATCAACGACCGCATCGCGTCGTTGCCGGGTTTCGCCAACATCCATCCGTATCAGCCGGCGTCCACGACGCAGGGGGCGCTCGCCGCGTTCGAACTGTTGGAGCAAACGCTCTGCGCGATCACCGGCATGGACGCGTTCACGCTCCAGCCGGCTGCCGGCGCGCACGGCGAGCTGACCGGCCTGTTGCTGATCCGCGCCTACCACACTGCCCGCGGCAATCCGCGTCGCAAGGTAATCGTTCCCGATTCCGCGCACGGCACCAACCCGTCGTCGGCGCATCTCGCCGGCTACCACGTCGTGACCGTGCCGTCGAACAACCGGGGCGAGGTGGACCTCGAGAAGTTCCGCGCCGTGCTCGACGACGAGGTTGCCGCCGTCATGCTCACCAATCCGAGCACGCACGGCGTGTTCGAGACGAACATTCTGGAAATTGCCGCGATGGCGCACAAGGCCGGCGCGTTGCTTTACTACGACGGCGCCAACCTCAACGCGCTCGTCGGCTTGGCGCGGCCCGGTGACATGGGCTTCGATGTTGTTCACCTCAACGTTCACAAGACGTTCAGCACGCCGCACGGCGGCGGCGGCCCCGGCGCAGGCCCGGTCGGCGTGAAGAAGGCGCTGGAACCGTTTCTGCCGGTGCCGCGATTGAAGATCGTTGAGCGTGAAGCGTTGAGCATTGAGCGCAAGAACGCCGACGCTTCACGCTTCACGCTCCACGCTCCACGACTCGCCTGGGACTACGATCGTCCGCAGACAATCGGCAAGATGCGCTCGTTCTACGGCAGCACGGGCGTGCTGATCCGCGCGCTCACCTACATCCTCGCGCACGGCGACGAAGGCATGCGCCGCGTGTCGGAGGTGGCGATCATCAACGCCAACTACATCAAGGCGAAGCTGAAGGACCTTTACGACGATCCGTTTCCGCAGGCGTGCATGCACGAGATCGTCTTTTCCGCCCGACTCCAGAAGAAGCAAGGCTCCAGCGCGCGCGACATCGCCAAGCGGCTGCTGGATTTTGGGTTCCACGCGCCGACGATCTATTTCCCGATGACGGTGCCGGAGGCGCTGATGATCGAGCCGACGGAAACCGAGAGCCGCGAGACGCTCGACCGTTTTATCGCCGCGATGCGCCAGATCGCGGAGGAAATCACCCGCAACGCCGAGACGCTGCACAACGCGCCGTTCACGATGCCCGTGACGCGCGTGGACGAGGTGAAGGCGGCGCGGGAGCTGGATGTGAATTTTGTGAAGCGTGATGCGTGACCCGTAATTGGAAATTGGTGATTGGGGATCGGTAGTGATGACGGGTCTCTGGTGATGTAATGGAGCGCCAAGTAGCAAAACCGGTCTTCCGGCACGAACCACAATTTACCAATTTCCAATTACGAATCACGAATTACCGATTACCAGTCACCAATCACGATTTCCCCCAACCCAAAGCTTGCGCGCGACGCCGGAGGCGTTATCCTGACTTGTGGTGAAACTGCCTGATGAAATCGCCGTCATGGCCCTGCCGAACGCAATCCTGTTTCCGCAGGCCGTGCTGCCGTTGCACATTTTCGAGCCGCGTTACCGCCGGATGTTGACGGACGCGCTGGAAACGCACCGGATGTTCTCCGTCGCGCTCATGCGCGAGGAACCGGTGCCCGGCCACCCGGACCCGCATCCTTGCGACATCGGTTGCGCCGGCATCATCAGCGCGTCCTTCCAGATGCCGGACGGCACCTCCAACGTCCTGCTCCAGGGCTTGCGCCGCGTGCGCTACACGGAATTTCTGCCGTCCATGCCTTATCCCATCGCCGCGATTGAGCCGCTCGACACTACGCACGCGCCCGACGCCGAGACCGGCAAGCTGGCCGCCAAGATCGGCAGGCTGGCGACGCTCCGGGCCGCCGCGGGCAAGGCCATTCCCAAACCGCTCCTGCAAGCGCTCGCGGCGCTGGGCGACGCGGAGATGTTGGCCGACCTCGTGTCGTTTACGCTGCTGAACAGCCTCCGCGAGAAGCAGCAGCTTTTGGAAATGCTTGACCTGCGCCTCCGCCTGCGAAAGCTGCTCCAGTGTCTCGAACACCAGATCAAACAGTTGAAGGTCCAGAAGCAGTTGAAACCCACGAAGACCGACCATGGCTTCGGCGTGAACTAAGCCCGTGAACATTCTCCAGCGTTACATTGCGCGCCAGATCGTCTTCACGCTTGTCATGGCGGTGGGGGTGTTCAGCGCCATTCTGCTGACCGGCAACGCGCTCAAACAACTGCTGGAATTGCTCGCCACCAAGCAAGTGCCGGTGGGACCGGTCTTGCGCCAGTTGCTCTACCTCGTGCCGTTCGTCATGACCTTCTCGCTGCCGATGGGAATGATGACCGCCTGCCTGCTGGTCTTTAGCCGCCTCTCGGCCGACAATGAAATCACCGCCATGCGCGCCTGCGGCCAGAGCTTCTGGCAACTCATCGCGCCGGTGCTGGTTATGTCCTTCCTGCTCTCGCTGGTTTGTCTCGAGTTCAACCTCCAGGAAGCGCCGCTGCTGAAGGCCGCGTTCCGCGAGGGACTCTCTCGCCTCGGCCTCAGCCACCCCACCGCCTTGCTCGCGCCGGGCCGGTTCAACGACGGATTTCCCGGCTATCTTATCTACGTCAGCAAATCCGACGGCGAGCGTATCAGCGATGTGACCATCTACCAGCTCGACGTCAACGGCAACGTCGTCCAGAAAATCCGCGCCACGCACGGCGAACTCCACCCCGATCTTCCCCGCAAACAAATCCTCATCACGCTGCACAACGTCAAATCCGAGGTGCACGATCCCAACGACCCCAACAACCCCCAGAAGATTCACCCCGGCGTCAACGCCAACGACGAGCAGCTCACCATGGACATTTCGCAGATGGTTGACGCCAAGCAGGTCCGGCGCGACACCAACCATCTCACCTTTACCGAGTTGGTCGCCGCCATCGTCAGCCTCAAGTCGCGCGGCGTCAATCCCAGCCCCTACATCGTGCGCGCCCACCGCCAATGGGCCATTTCGTTTTCCTGTCTGGCGTTTGCCATGCTCGCCATTCCCTTCGGCGTCCGCTCCCATCGCCGCGAGACTTCCGTCGGCATTGTCTGGGCGCTGGCGCTGGCCCTGGCCTACTACTTCCTCGTCATCGTCGCCGAAGCCCTCGCCAACCGGCCGAATTTCTTCCCCGAAATCATCGTCTGGCTGCCCAACTTCATCTTCCAGGCCCTCGGCATCGCCCTCATCTACCGCATCAGCCGCGTCGGCGTGATCTAAACAAGGCGCAGCCGGCAACACACGCTAATCATTCGAAAAGGTGGAGCGCGTTCTCCGAACACGCTGGATGTTGCGCGGATGAAGAATCGCGTCCGGAGGCCGCGATCCACCTCGTCATCTCCGCCTAGAAACGGCGGCCGTCGGGGGGCAAGCGGTTTCCGGTTCGGTGATGGCGTCGTCTCACCACGGACGGCTTCTAGCGGAAGTAGTTGTACGCTAATATGTATAAGTATGAGCTGAACAAACCTAATACCGGAACATTCAGCAGGATCCCGAGAATCGCGAAGATTCTTTTACGGTTCTTCTGGCACAAATCCGCTATTCCAAGCGCCAGACTGACGGGCATAAGCAGGAAGGCGAAGACAAGAATCGCGATAACATACGCGGGAAGCACACCATGGGCTGACTTCATGGTATCATAAACAAAATGACCTGTGAGTATGGCAAGGTATTGCCAAGTGATTAGGCATGTCCACTCCATGAGGCTTAACAGAAACGACGCGATACCCATTTTTGAGTTTTTCTTTTCCATCGCCGTTCTCCTTCGTCCGCATCCGCTTCGCCTTCTCCGCGCATAGTCCTCCCGGCGGCTGGCGGGGGCAAGCGGGAAAGCGGGAGGGAAGTGAAGAGTTCAGAATGAAGAGTGAAGAATGGAAGGACGCGCGCCGGCGGACCTTCGCTCCTGCTGAGGCACAGCCCGCAAATCGCGCCAAACAATCGAAAAGGTGGAGCGCGTTCTCCGAACGCGCTAATCATCAGGAACAATTACCGCGTTTGGAAAACGCGGTCCACCAACTCCGCCGTCCCGCCCGACCCCATCTGTCATCTCCCAACTCCCATCTCCCAAAACGGCCTCGCCTCCGATGCGAGTTTCCGCTTCGTTCAGGGCAGCGGCTTCACTACCCTCCGCTGCAACTGGCCCACGAGCGACCCCGCCATCCCCGGCGCGCTCTGGAACAACAACGGCGTGTTGAACGTGTCGAACGGATGGGGCAAAATGAGCCACGGATTAACTCGGATGGGACACGGATAAGGGATAGGATGCAATGACATGAACAAGCTCGGATTCCTATACAAGAAGGTCAGCGTTCCAACAGCGATATTGACCTATTTGGGGATGGTGATGCTTGCGATGGTTCTGCCGTTGGTATCGAAATGGAAAACGCATGGAGGCGGCTACGTATTGGCCATGGCACCATTGTTCCCTCTGGGCCTTGCAAAACATTTTGCCAAATCATTGGCTGACTGGGTTTCAGAAGTGCTTGCTTATGGGATATACACAAGCATGTTCGCGCTGTTCGTCATGCTGCGTCAGCGATATATTTTCGTGATCCTCGTGCTGGTGCTTTGCTTGATCCTCTGCCTCAATATGTCCGGCTGTGAGGACATTCTTCGGGAACTGCACTACAGCTAGAAAGACGAGCGGCCCACGTTACTTCAGCCCTCGGTGTGAATCCGTGTCCATCCGTGGCTGCATCCCGCCTGCCGCGGATTCCGCGGTTCTTCCGCTTTACTTCCTCTTCGCCGGTTTCTTTTGCGTCGGCTTCTTGGAGATCTTCCCCTGTTTGGCGCGGGGGGCGGAGGCTTTGCGGGGGCGGGTGCGCTGACGCTTCTTTAGGAGAGAGATGAGCGTTTCGCCGATGACGGCGGGCGTTTCGGCCACGGCGATGCCGGCGGCGCGCAACGCCTCGATCTTTGCGGCGGCGGTGCCTTTGCCGCCGCTGATGACGGCGCCGGCGTGGCCCATGCGGCGGCCCGGAGGCGCGGTCATGCCGGCGATGTAGGCGACGACCGGCTTCCTGCAATATTCGCCGATCCACGCCGCGGCTTCTTCCTCGGCGCTGCCGCCGATTTCGCCGATGAGCACGATGGCGTCGGTGGCGGGGTCGTCGTTGAAGAGCTTGACCGCCTCGAGATGCGAGGTGCCGTTAACGGGGTCGCCGCCGATACCGATGCAGGTGCTCTGGCCGACGCCGCGGGTGGTGAGCTGCCAGACGGCCTCGTAGGTGAGGGTGCCGCTGCGGCTGATGACGCCGACGCGGCCGGGCTTGTGGATGTAGCCGGGCATGATGCCGATCTTGCATTGGCCGGGCGTGATGACGCCGGGGCAGTTCGGGCCGATGAGCCGCGTGTCGTCGCGTCCGGCAAGGGCGCGCTTTACCTTTACCATGTCATTAACGGGGATGCCTTCGGTAATGCAGACAATGAGGGCGATGCCGGCATCGGCCGCTTCGAGGATGGCGTCGGCCGCGAATGCCGCGGGCACGAAGATGCAGCTCGCGTTCGCGCCGGTCTGTTTCACGGCCTCGGCGCAGGTGTCGAAGACGGGCAACTTGACGCCGTCGAGGTCCACCTCGCCTGCGCGGCCGGGAGTGACGCCGCCAACGACGTTGCCGGCGTATTTATGGCAATGCGTGGCGTGGAACTTGCCGGCCGAGCCGGTGATGCCTTGGAAAATGACACGGGTGTTTTGGTCAACAAGGATGCTCATGGGATCATTGGGTTATTGGAGTGTTGAAGTATTGGAGTGTTGGATTGTTGTTCGATCGCCGTTCCATCGTTCCAATACTCCACTACTCCATTTCTTTTACTCCATTTCCTCCCGCCGCCTTCACCACTTTCTCCGCCGCGTCGGCCATGCCGGTGGCGGTGATGATCGGCAGGCCGCTTTCCTGCAACATCTTCTTGCCGAGTTCGACGTTGGTGCCTTCGAGCCGCACAACGAGCGGCACGGGGATGTGGACGGCCTTCGCGGCGGCGATGATGCCGGCGGCGAGTATGTCGCACTTCATGATGCCGCCGAAGATGTTCACCAGCAGCGCCTTCACGTTATGGTCGCTGCACAGGAGCTGGAACGCCGCCGTCACCTGCTCGACGCTCGCGCCGCCGCCGACGTCGAGGAAGTTCGCCGGGCTGCCGCCGTAGTATTTGATGATGTCCATCGTTGCCATCGCCAGGCCCGCGCCGTTGACCATGCAGCCGATGTTGCCATCGAGGCCGATGTAGTTCAGACCGTGCTTGCTCGCCTCGACGTCGCGCGGGTCTTCCTCGTTCGGGTCGCGCATCGCGGCGATGTCGGGATGCCGAAAGAGGGCGTTGTCGTCGAAGTTGAACTTCGCGTCCAGCGGGGAAACGGAAACCTTGCCATCGGGGTCGGCGGCGACGGCCATCGGGTTGATTTCCACCAGCGAGCAGTCGCATTCCCAGAACAGGCGATAGACGTTCAACATCAGCTTTGCGCCGGCAGTGGCGAGGTCGCCGGACAGGCCGAGCGCGCGGCACAGTTTGCGCGCCTGAAACGGCATCATGCCCAGCGCGGGATCAATGATTTCCTTGACGATCTTCTCGGGCGTCTTCGCCGCCACCTGCTCGATATCCATGCCGCCCTCGGTGCTCGCGATGACCGCGGGCCGCGACGCTGTGCGGTCCAGGAGCACGGCGAAATACAGTTCGCGCTGCACCTTCATGACGCTGGTGACCAGCACGCTGCGCACCACGCGGCCCTGCGGCCCCGTCTGGTGCGTCACGAGCGTCTTGCCGATCATCTCGCGCGTCACTGCGGCGGTCTCGTCGCGCGTTTTGGCGAACTTCACGCCGCCGGCTTTTCCGCGCCCGCCGGCGTGGATCTGCGCCTTGATGACGACCTGCGCGTTTTGCCCATGCGCTGCCGTGATCTCATCATAGCGTGCCACCGCCTCTTCCGGTGTGCGGGCCACGCCGCCTTTTTCGACGGCAATGCCAAATCGCCGGAACAACTCTTTCGCCTGATATTCGTGGATATTCATCGTCGCCTAAAACGGAACTGCGCGGCGTCTTCAGTCCGTCGCGCAGAATGGAGGGAATGTAACACAGGACGGCGAAGCCGCAACCAAAGGTTGAAAAATTTGACGGCGAGGGCGCATCTCAGATTTTTGGCAGGTTGAAGCAACAGACTTCCAAGTCCGTTTTCACAATCCGACCCAACAGTGAGATGCGCCCGAACGCCCACGGCTGGTTCATGAGCGATTTCAACCTGTTCGAGCATTGGCTGATAGCATGAACACAGGCTTGGAGATGTCGCCGGCCTGGGAGCGCGGGCATCCTGCCCGCCGGTGAAGGAGTGGCGAAAGGGCGGCGAAGAACCGCATCGTTTTCGCTCGACAATGGCTTGGCGGGCAGGATGCCCGCGCTCCCAGGCCGGCCACGAAAAATAGTTGCGCGTCTTCCGCCTGCCGGTATAGTGGGCACCATGAAGATCTCTCGGCTTTCCCGGATCGTGGCGCTGCTCGCGCTGACGGTGCTTGCTGTTGGCATGATGGGGTGCGAGATGAAAGAAGGCGAGACCAACGTCCCGGACCGGCTGACCCGCGGCCTCGGTGGCGGCGGCCAGCTCGGTGGCAGTCCCAGCGGCGTCTTTGAGCCGCGCTGATGCCGGGACGCAACCGCGCTCGACATTTGCCGTGAGGTTCGCTACACCATCGCGCATGAAAGCGCGCTGCCTTGTCTGCCGCGATCCCGAGCAAGCGGCCCAGCATCCCGATTGGCGGCAACGCGACCACGCCGGAAAACCCTGTTCCACGCTCTGCTTGAATGGCGCATACGTTGCCAAGGTCGTCTGGCCGTGGATGACGCACGCCGCGGCGGATGCCGCGTGCGATTCGCTGGAGTTCAAGATTCCCGCCGCAGCCGGCAACCCCTGTTGGTGTGACGCCTGCACGCTGCACCTGAAGGAAGCCGGCCTCGATGCCAATGACCCCGCCGTGCGCCAACAGTTCGCACTCGACAGCGTTGCGCGATTCCAAAAAGAAACCGCCGCGTATGTGGAAGCCGTTCGGCCCGGCCTCAAAGTGAGCTTCACATGAACGAATTGAAACCGACGGACCGTCCCGGCGTCTGGTCGTTCGAGACCGACGCGATGAAAGGCGAACTCAGCGCCAACGCCGACACGCATCTGCACGGCATCACGTCGCTCACGCAGAAGAGCACGGGCCGGCAGGTCGTCCGCGAGAAACTTTTCTGCCTTCACCTCTACCGCGTGCTCGCGCGCAACCAGTGGTTCAGCCAGTGCCGCGACGTGCCGCACACCGCCAGGATCGAGGGCGACGAGTTGGTCGTGAACTGGCCGCTGGCCAAAGCCGAAGCGCCGGGTTTCGGCCCCGGCCTCGAAGCCGAGGCGCGCTATCGGGTCGCGGCGGCGAACGCCGTGGACCTCACCGTGACGATCAAGAACACCGCGCGCTGGCATCGCGACCTGGAATTGTTCACCTCCAATTATTTCGACCCGGCGATGAATCCCGCGTTCTACACTGTGACGCCGTATCGCGGCCCGGTCGGCCCGAAGAATCCCGCCGTGCTCACCCAGCCGCTCGACAACCCCTGCTCGCGCTTTTGCTACAACGCCTGGCCCCGCGACAATTTCGCCGCGCAAAAGTTTTTCGACGGCCGCTGGGAATACGGCACGCACTCGCCGGTGGCGTGGGCCGTCGGCCGCTGGTTTGCGTATCCGTTCGGTCTCTATGCCACCGGCGACCGCAAGACGGTCGCGGTGGTGATGGCGCATCCGGACGACTGCTTCGGCATGTGCGGCAGCTACCACAGCGACGATCCCAAGGACGGCGTCGCGCACCACAATTCGCTCTACCACAACCTGCTGGGCCGCGACGCCGGCCCCGGTTCGCAATACACGCTCCGGCAGCGGCTTGTCTTGGGCGATTGGACCGATGACGACGCGCCGTTGAAGGCTTACGAGGAATTCCTTCGCGCCGCGCAACCAAAGCCCGCCGGCAGTGTTTAAGCCTCCCGACAGCCGGAGGAACAACATGAGATTTGCCAGCGTTCTCGCGACGACGTTTTGCATCGTGTTCGCCGCGTCATCGGCCGAGGTTGGCCTGCGCGTGCGGCTCGGCCTTAATGACAAGGAACCGGCCAAATGGGACGGCACCATCAACCTCGATAGCGGCCAGGTAACGCAGATCACCGGCTGGCGGTTCGCCGACGGCGACGTCGTGCAAGACACGAAAGGCTGGAACTGTTCGACACGCCATCAGCCGGTGCCGGCCGCCCGCAAACTCGCCCAGCGCGCCGGCAAGCGCGCCGGCGCCGCGCCGCTCGGTCCGATGTTGGACAACGGTGTCATCGTCACGCTCGCCGACGCGACGGACGAGTCGCGCATCGAGGTCAAGACCGCGCAAGGCGGCTTCGACTTCCGGCTCGGCGACGTGGCGTTTGGCAAGCCGCTCACCGAACTCAAAGGCGCGGTCAGCGTCGAGCGCATCGTGCCCGCGACGCGGCTGACAACGACGCGCACCGATGACGATTACCCGGCGGTGGCGATCGCGCCCGACGGCACGATGTATGTCGCCTATGTCAGTTTCACGCCGGGCCTCGACCGCGACGTGCGGGCGCACGCCCTCGATGCTCCCATTAAAGACTTTGCGCCGCTCGCCAAACCGCCCGGCGGCGATCAGGTCTGGTTGCGCGTTTTCAGCGCCGGCAAATGGAGCGAGCCGGCGGCCATCACCCCCGGCAAAGGCGACATCTTCAGGTGCGCCGTCGCCGTGGACAGCAGCGGCCGGGCGTGGATTTTCTGGTCGGAGAACAAGGACGCCAACTTCGACATCTGGGCGCGCTCGTTCAAGGACGGTAAGTTTTCCGAGCCGCAACAGCTCACCACCACCGCCGGCCCGGACGTTGCGCCCGTTGCGGCCACGGATGCCAACGGCCGCGTCTGGGTCGCGTGGCAGGGTGCGCGGCAAAATGTTTTCCGCATCTTGAGCCGTCACCAGACCGATGGCGGCTGGAGCGACGAGACCGTCGTCAGCAACCAGGAGCGCAATTGTTGGGACCCGGCCATCGCCGCGAGTGCCGCCGTTGAAGGCAAGGCCGGCGCGCGCGTGGCCATCGCGTGGGACACTTACGACAAGGGCGACTACGACGTGTGGCTGCGCGAGTTCGACGCCGGCGGCAAACCCGCCGCGCCGCAGCCGGTCGCCGCGACGCTGAAGTTCGAGGCGCGCCCGTCGCTCGCCTACGACAAAGCCGGGCGGCTCTGGGTCGCATGGGAGGAAGGCGCCGAGATGTGGGCGAAGGATTTTGGAGCGCTCGCGAAAAAAGGCGTGCCGATCTACCAGAGCGGCCGCTCGATCAACCTGCGCGTGCTCGATGACGGCCAGTGGAAAGACACCGCCGAACCGGTCGCCGAGGCGTTGCCCGGCGCGCAGCGGCGCGGTCGCGGAAAAAAGGCGAAGGCGGTTCAGCCCGGGGGCGAAGCGACGTTTAACAATTTCGCGCGGCTCGCCGCCGACCGCGACGGGCGCGTCTGGCTGCTGTGCCGCACGCGCGGCACCGGCAACCGCGCCACGCCCATTGGCAGCGCGTGGCTCACCGAAGCGGCTTGTTACGACGGCAAACAATGGATCGGTCCCATCCCGCTGGCCGATTCCGACAACTTCGGCGACAACCGGCCCGCCATCGTCGCCGCGCCCGACGGCGGAGTGTTCATTGCGTGGTCCTCCGACCATCGCCTGACGCGCCATGTCCAGCGCGGGGGCAGGGGAGGCAACGCATCGCAGGGCGCGGAGCACGATCCGTTTGATAATGACATCATGGTGGGCCGCGTTTCGCTGCCGTCGCCGCCCGCTGCCGTGGAGTTGAAACCGGCGGCGGCGACCGCCATCGCCAAGCCATCGCCGGTTGAAACCAGGGAAGCCGCCGATGTCGCCCGCGTCCGCGGTTACCGGACCAGCGTTGGCGGCAACGAATTGCGCATTTTGCGCGGGGAATTTCACCGCCACACCGAGATCAGCAACGACGGCCACAACGATGGCCCGCTGGAGGACATGTGGCGCTACGCGCTCGACAGCGCCTCGATGGATTGGATCGGCAACGGCGACCACGACAACGGCGGCGGCCGGGAGTATTCGTGGTGGATCACCCAGAAGACCACCGACGCCTACCGCCTGCCGGGATTGTTCGAGCCGATGTTCACCTACGAGCGCAGCGTTCAATATCCCGAAGGCCACCGCAACGTTGTCTTCGCCAAACGCGGCATCCGCACGCTGCCGCGGCTGCAGAAACAAGCCGAAGCCGACCGCGGCCCCGCGCCCGACACCGAGATGCTGTATCGCTACCTGCATTTCTTTGACGGCGTTTGCGCCAGCCACACCAGCGCCACCCAGATGGGCACCGATTGGCGCAACAACGATCCGCTCGTCGAGCCGATCGTCGAGATTTACCAGGGCGACCGCCAGAACTACGAACAGCCCGGCGCGCCACGCAGCCCGAAGGAAAGCGACGCGATTGGCGGCTGGCGGCCCAAGGGGTTCGTCAGCCTTGCGCTGCAAAAAGGCTATCGCTTCGGCTTTGAGGCGAGCAGCGACCACATCTCCACGCACATCAGCTACTGCTGCGTCTTCACGAAGGAAACAAGCCGCGACGCCATCCTCGCCGGCCTGAAAGCCCGCCACGTCTATGGCGCGACCGACAACATCATCGCCGACGTTCGCTGTGTGACGGGAAACAAGGAGCATCTCATGGGCGATGAGTTTTCCACGGCCACAGCTCCGACGCTGAAAATAAAACTCATCGGCACCGCGCCGTTCGCCCGCGTCGTCATCGTCAAGGACAACGAATATGTCCACACCGTCGAGCCCAGGACGGCCGAGGTGGAGTTTTCCTGGACCGACACGCAACCCAGCGCCGGCAAGACAAGCTATTATTACGTCCGCGGCGAACAAGCCGACGGCGAAATTGTCTGGGTGTCGCCGATGTGGATCGCTTACAAGGCTGGCAACTGATAGGAAAGTGAAGCATGCTGTTCTCGTTCTTCACAGCTGATCAAAAGATGCGTTGATATGAGTTTTTGGTCTTTGCTCGTGTGGCACCCGGAGAGAATACTGTGTGTTGCTGCCGTTTTACTCATTGTCTTTCTGGCAGTAAGCCAGTTCCGACGTTTTCAATCGTGGCCACTGTTTGGCGCCGCATTGGCATGGACATTATACGCATTTTGGGAGTTTGACGCCAAGATGCACCGATACAACATTCGCATTGATCTGTTTGTGATCATCCCCGTGTTGCTTGGCTTGACCATCTGGGGCCTTGCGCACGCGTCCGGACTTCGTTTTCACAAAAAACACCAAGGGTAGTTTATTTTGGATACTCGAATGAAAACACCAAACCTGTTCTGCTTGTTGCTCCTCGTTGTTTCCTCAATTGCAGCCGAGCCGCAAGTTCCCGCTGGCGCCGTCACGTTGCGTGTGCGCTTCGGCATGAAAGATACCGAGCCGGCCGACTGGAGCGGCAGCATCAAAGTCACGCCGGGTCGCGTGGTGTCCATCCGTGGCTGGCGATGGACTGCATCGGACAGCGCCAGCGGCGACTCGTGGACCGTCTCGACACGCCGGTTGATAGCAATGGATTCCGTGCAGGCGAAAAAGGTGCGGGAAGGCAAATTGACGATGCCCATCGGCGACAACGGCGTCATCATCACGCTCGCCGACACGGAGCCGTCCAGCGAAATTGAAATCACCTTCACCGGCAAACCCGATCCGGCGAAGTTCAAGCTCAGCGCCATTCCCTACGGCCAGCGGTTTCAACGCTGGCAGAACGCCATCGAAATCGAACGCTGCCCCACGGTCGCGCCGCTCGCCGAGACCGAGGCGGACGAGGATTATCCCGCCGCCGCCGTTGCCAAGGACGGCACAGTCTACGTGGCGTACGTCGCGTTCACGCGCGGCAATGATTTCCCGAAACAACGCGAGACCATTGCGACGCCGGAGGTGAAACCGAAGGCCACCGGCCCGAACGCGCCGGTGCCGCGCGTGATCGCGAAGCCGGAGGACTTCGATTACCTCGCCGCAAAAACCGGCGGCGACCGCGTCTGGCTCCGCGTGCGCAAGAACGGCGCGTGGAGCGAGCCCATCGCCGTCACCGACGGCGCCACCGAGGTGTATCGGCCCGCGCTCGCGGTGGACGGCGGCGGCCGGCTGTGGATTTTTTATTCGGCGCAGCTTAACGCCGACGCCAACGGCGACCATGGCAACTGGGAATTGATGGCGCGCAGTTTCAGCGGCGGCAAACTCGGCGCGGAAGTCAACGTCAGCCACGCGCCCGGCCCCGACTTTGCGCCCGCCGCGGCGACCGATTCCACCGGGAGCGTTTGGGTGACGTGGATGGGTGCGCACGGAACGAGCTTCGACATCTTCGCGGCGAAACAGGAGGGTGAAAAATTTTCCACACCCATCGCCATCGCCATCGCCGCCACCGACGCCGACGAGTGGGACCCCGCCATCGCCGCCGACGCCAAGGGCAATCTCGCCATCGCATGGGACACCTACCAGAAAGGCGACTTCGACGTTTACGTCGCGTTACGCGGCCCCGACGGCAAGTTCGGCGCGGCGAAGCCCGTTGCGGCGACGCTCAATTTCGAGGCGCGCGCCTCGCTTGCATACGACGGCGACGGCGCGCTCTGGATCGCCTGGGAGCAGGACGGCGAGAACTGGGGCAAGGATTTCGGACCGCTGAAGAAATTCGGCATCCCGATTTTTATGAACGGCCGCACGCTGGGCGTGAAAGTGCTGCGCAACGGCAAAGAGTGGTTTACGCCGCCGGACGTGATGAAAGCGATGCCAGGCATGCCGCGCTTCGGCGGTCGAGCCGGTCAGCAAGCGCCGAAGGCGACACCCCTCGGGCCGGCGGCGCGGAAACAAGCTGCCCCTTGTTTCCCGCGTCTTGCCACCGACGCGCGCGGCCGGGTCTGGCTTGCACTTCGCGGACGGCCGCAGGGCCAGTGGCGCGTGCCGGTCGGGCCGGTGTTCTACGAATATGTCACGCGGATGGACGGCGACCAATGGCTGCCGGCGATGTGGCTGCCGCGCTCGAACAACGCCCTCGACAACCGCCCTGCATGGGCGCCATTGCCCGACGGCGGGATGCTCATCGCTTATTCCGGCGACGGACGCGCGGAGATCAACCCCGAGGTCGGCCCGGGTGCCCCGGCGGCGAAAGGAGCCGGCAAAGGCGGCGCGGGTCGCGCTTTGGCACGCCGGCGATTGCCGGATGCGAACAACAACGTTTTTGTCGCGCAGATCGCCGCGCCTGAGAATATTCCCGCCAGCAAACTCGAAGCCGCCGAGCCGTCCGCGCCCGCCGCCGCGCCGGCTGCGGTCGCCGAGGAACGCGCCGCGGTGCAGCGCATTCACGACTATCGCGTGAACTTAAACGGCGAGACGTTGCGGCTCTGGCGCGGCGATTTTCACCGGCACACGGAGTTTTCGCCCGACGGCGGCAGCGACGGCGCGTTTCTCGACACGTTCCGCTACTCGATGGACGCCGCCGGCCAGGACTGGGTCGGCAACGGCGACCACGACAACGGCGACGGTCGCGAGTATTCGTGGTGGACGATCCAGAAGGGCATCACGCTCTTCACGTTGCCGGGCCGCTACGTGCCGATGTTTACTTACGAACGCAGCGTCAACTATCCCGAAGGCCATCGCAACTGCGTCTTCGCGCGGCGCGGCATTCGCACGCTGCCGCGGCTGCCGATCAGCGACCCGAACCTCGACAACCCGCCGCCCGCGCCCGACACGCAACTCCTGTATCAATATCTGCGCCACTTCGATGGCGTGTGCGCCGAACACACCAGCGGCACCGACATGGGCACGGACTGGCGCAACAACGATCCGCTTGTCGAGCCGTTTGTGGAAATCTACCAGGGCGAGCGCAACAGCTACGAGCGTCCCGACGCCCCGCGAAGCGCCGTGACCGAAGCCGAAAAGAAAAAGTCCACGCCCGAAGAGCAGAGCATTGGCGGCTGGCGTCCGAAAGGGTTCGTCAGCCTCGCGCTCAAGAAGGGCTATCGCCTCGCGTTCCAGTCGTCGAGCGACCATGTCTCGACGCACCTGAGCTATTGCAACGTCTGGGTGACCGAGCCGACGCGCGAAGGCATCCTCGACGCGATGAAGAAGCGCCGCGTCTATGCCTCGACCGACCACATTCTCGCCGACATGCGCTGCAAAGCCGGCGGCAAGGAACATTTCATGGGCGAGGAATTCACCACCGCCAAACCGCCGACGTTGAATATCAAGCTCGTCGGGATCAAACCGCTTGCGCGCGTCACCGTCATCAAAGACGACGAGGTGGTTTATACAGCCGAGCCCAACCAGAAAGAGGTCTCGCTCAACTGGACCGACACTAAAGCAACGCCCGGCCAGGCCAGCTACTACTACGTCCGTGGCGAACAAGTTCCCGACATGGAGGGTGTCACCGGCGAGATCGTCTGGATTTCGCCGATGTGGATCAAGTATCAGCCGTGATTCGAGATTCGAGATTCGTGGTCCGTGATCGAGCAGAGCGCGAGTCAGACAAACTTCGGATGATCTTCCGGTGAGCGCCTGTGAAGGTGAGGCGCTTCAAGTCGCTTGGTGTGGCCCAGCGCCAGCGGATTCCCTTGTCCTTCGCCGAGGGTTCGCCTCCGCGCCACGGGCAGTCGAACGCCTCGACGGTCAAGCGGTCGTTCATCACGCCGTGGCGCACAACAGCCACGCGGCGGCCGGCGTCGTGGCGCACCGCGGAAAGTTCGTCGCCCGGAAATTCCCAGAAGCCGCCCAGCAATCCGCCCGCCGGTCGACGGCGGACCAGCACACGGCCGTCGCGCCAAATCAAGAGCGCGCGCTGCCGCACCGCGCGTGATTTGGGGCGTTTCCCGGTATTGGGTAACTGCTCAGTCCATCCACGGCGCAGTGCCACACAAAACCGATTTAGCGGGCATGCGTCGCAGCGCGGGTTCTGCGGCGAGCAGACGATCGCGCCGAGTTCCATCAGAGATTCGTTGAACGCGCCCGGGCGCTTCGCCGGCACGAGCGCGCCGGCCAGTTTCCAGAGCCGTGCCTGGCCCGCGCCCGACTTCACGTTTTGGCGGATGCCGAACAACCGCGCGAGCACGCGAGCGACGTTGCCGTCCACCAGCGGTTCCTGTTGGTCGAAAGCCAGGCTCAGGATTGCGCCGACGGTGTAGCGGCCGATGCCGGGCAACCCAAGCAGATCGTCTCGCGTTGCCGGCAAGCGCCCGCCATGACACTGCACGACCTCACGCGCCGCAGCGTGGAGGTTGCGCGCACGGCTGTAGTAACCGAGACCTTCCCACGCCTTCAGTACCGCCGCAGGTTTTGCGCCCGCCAGCGCGCGGAGGTTCGGAAACCGCCGCAGCCATCGCCGGTAATACGGAATCACGGTTGCCACCTGCGTCTGCTGGAGCATGATCTCGGACACCCAGACGCGATACGGGTCGCGCCGCGCGGCTTGCGAGCGCCACGGCAGCTTTCGGGCGTGGCGATCAAACCAACGCAACAGTTGTTTTTGCATTTCCGCGGTCCGCATGTCGTGGTAAGCATAACCGCAACGAAGGAACTTTCGACACAAATGCCGCCGCTTCATTCCTATACCGTCAAGCTGACCGAGGAGCAGTTCGAGCGCATCCGGCTCGATCTGGCGCAACGCGGTTTTGCGTTCCGCGAGGTTCCCTACGCGCACTTCGGCGCGTCGAAGGACAAGCTGCAGGTCACGGCATTCCAGAGCGGCAAGCTGCTGGTGCAGGGCAGGGGAGTCGAGGAATTCGTGCAGTTTTACCTGGAGCCGGAAATCCTCGGAGAGGCGCGGCTCGGCTACGAGCATGTCCACGACCCGACGATATTGGAGCCGCGCATCGGCGTGGACGAGAGCGGCAAGGGCGATTTCTTCGGGCCGCTGGTGGTCGCCGGCGTGTTTCTGAATCGCTCGGCGATTGACGCGCTGCGAGGAAGCGGCGTGCGCGACAGCAAGACCGTCACAAGCGACAAGCGCATCTTCGAACTGGCCAAACTGATCCGCCAGACCTCCGGTTGCGTCGTAACGATCGTTCCCATCAGTCCCAGCGCCTACAACGATCTACTGGCGAAGATGCGCAACGTGAACAAGATGCTGGCATGGGGACACGCGCGCGTCATTGAGAACGTCCTGGAGGCGCTGGAGAAATCCGGCGAGGAGTGCAAACGCGCCGTGGCCGACCAGTTTGGCGACAAGCGGCTCATTGAGAACGCGCTGCTGAAACGCGGACGCACCATCCAACTCGTGCAGCGGCACAAGGCCGAGAGCGATCTCGCCGTCGCGGCAGCCTCCATCATTGCCCGCGACGAGTTCGTGCGGCGGCTGGCGGCGCTCGGCAAGGAATACGGCATTGAGATGCCGAAGGGCGCCGGCCCGCAGGTGGACGAAGCCGGACGCGAGTTTCTGAAGAAGCACGGCATGGCCAGGCTCGGCGAAGTGGCCAAAACCCACTTCCGCACGACGCAAAAAATTTCACAGTTGCCCTGACACAGGAACAGGTTTCCATGCGCCAATGGCTGCAAAATCTTTGGAGCACGCGCGCGCGGCGCGACCGGATGGTGGTCGCGGCCGGTGGATTGTTCTGGTCGTTGCTGGTTATTCTTCTGGCCGTGTGGCCCGCTATTGAAGCCAGGATGCATTGGAATGTCGCCAGCGTGGAATTCCTAACGCGATGGGAACTCACCAGTGTTGACGCTCGTTTCGCGTGGCGCGGATGGCGACCGCCACTGCCTGAAGTGGTGATCGTCGGTATTGACGATGAATCATTCGTTGCCGACACCTTTTCCCCGGAGGATCTGAAAGCCAATCCCGATTTGCAGATCCTCAACACGTGGCCGTGGCCGCGCCGCGCGCATGGATTGGTCCTGCACAAGCTGCTGGACGCAGGCGCAAAGATGGTGGGCTTCGACCTTCTGTTTTCCACTCCGAGCAAATACGGTCCTGACGACGACCGGGCATGGCGCGACGCCCTGGCGCGCGCGGCGGGTCGCGTGGTCATTGGGGCCAATTTCGTCAATGAGGAGATCGAAGGCGGCCTTCGTCAAAAATGGATGTTCCCAATCCCCGAAGTGATTCCTGACGGTGTGGACCAGACAAATCTTTGTGCCGCGGTGAATTTTTCCGCTGACATGGATGGCGTTGTGCGTCGCATGACCCCCTCATGGTGGATGGACCACTCGCAGCAGTGGTTGTCGACAGTGTCGGCGCGCATTGCCAATATGGTGGACCCGCGCACGACATGGGTTTATCAGCAGTCCGCCCTCACGATTAATTTCCCGTCTTTGAAACCAAGGGGCGACGGTAAGTTCGATCGTCCCTTCCCCCGCTATCCCTACTACCAGCTTTTCTACGGGAAAGCGTGGAAACAGTCCTTGAAGAACGGCGCAGTGTTCAAAGACAAGATCGTGCTCGTTGGCCCCACTCAGAATTTCCTGCATGATGTTCACGCCACGCCGAACGAGAAGGACACGCCTGGCGTTGAAATACATGCCGCCGCCATTAGCACGGTGATGCGTCATAATGAACTCCGCGAGGAGTCCGGCATCCTCTTGATCCCGCTCATCCTCATCTTCGCAGGTGTCACCGTGTTGTCGTTGCTGTACGTGCGGCATCCGCTGCTGAAGCTCGCGTTGCCGCTGGTCAATGCAATGGTCCACGCCGTCGTTTGTTACATTGCGTTTGCGCACTTCCAACTGATTTTCCCCTTCGCTGCGCCCGTCGCTGTCATGATTCCCATAGCCGTCACGGGCACCGCATGGCAACTGCTGACCGAGCAACTGGAGAAGCGCCGCGCGCGGCAGGCGCTGGAGCGGCAGGTATCGAAGGAGGTTGCCGACGAGTTGATGAAGGAATTCGGCGCGCTGGAACTGTTGCTTGCGCCGCAGGAACGGCATCTGGTGGTTTTTTTCTCGGACATCCGAAAATTCACCACGCTGGTTGAGACAAGCGACCGTATCCGCCTGATCACTCAGTTGAACGAATATTTTACAGCGATGTCCGCCATCGTCACCCGGCACGGCGGGACGCTGGATAAATTCATTGGCGACGCGATCATGGCGTTCTGGGGTGCGCCGACGAGCCGCGGCCCCGCGGACGACGCCTTGCGCGCCGTTTCGGCGGCGCTGGAGATGCGCGAGAAACTGGCCGCGCTCCACCCGGAGTGGAAGGCGAAAGGTTATCCGGAATTCAGAATAGGCATCGGCATCCACGCAGGGGAGGCGCTGGTGGGCGAGGTTGGCTCGGCCCAGCGCAGCGAATACACCGCCATCGGTGACGCGGTAAACACCGCTTCGCGCATCGAGGGCATCAACAAGGAAACCGGTACGGACTTGCTCATTAGCGAGGCGGTTTACAGTCTCGTGAAAGACCGCGTGCGGGCGCACTCCATGGGCGAATATGCCCTCAGGGGGCGCACGGGAAAAGTCACACTTTATCGCGTGGACAGTCTCTCGTAGTCGCGTCACGGAGTGACGCGGTTGGAAAGGATGACGATGCGCGTCACGGAGTGACGCGACTACAGAATAATGGTCGGGCCGGAGAGATTTGAACTCTCGACCTCTTGCACCCCAAGCAAGCGCGCTACCAAGCTGCGCTACGGCCCGACACACCCGGCTCTCAACCGGAAAAAGCGCCCACTCTGTAACATCGCCCGCGCAACCCCGTCAAATACCTTCTGCGGGTTTTGCATCGCGACGATTACAAATCGGTCGTATTCCTCCCGCAAGCTGTTCCCTGCCCCACCTTTGATCAGGTCCGCCGGGTGGGGTGGGGGAATCAGCGGAGGATTTCGCAGGCTATAAATTCTTTGCCTTCTCTTTCCCATCCAGCAGCGCCGGCAGTTCCGCCAGACGCCGGATGGTTGCGCCGCCCCAGGGATGCTTGCCCGCGCGTTCCACCAGCACGGCGCCCATGCCCACCGCCAGCGCGCCGAGCACGTCGTCACGGTAACTGTCACCCACGTGCAATGCTTCTTCGCCGCGCGCCACGCCCAGCGCCGCCCACGCCGCGTGGAAAATTTTCGGCTCCGGTTTCTCCACGCCCACCTCGCAGGAGATTATCACCGCGTCCAGCAACGGCATCAGATCCAGTCCCTCCAGCACCGGCCGCAGGCGATGGTCCCAGTTCGACAGCAGGCCCACCTTCAGCCCGCGCCGCCTCATGGCCGTCAACGTCTCGACCGCATCGGGAAAAAGCCGCCACACCTCCGGCCGCGCAAACAGGTCGTAGAGTTCGTGAAAATACGCCTCGCGGTCCGGCATCGTCACGCCCGCCATCTCTAGCGTCCGGAACACCAGTTCGCGCCACCATTCGCGCTGGCTGGTGTTGCCCGCTGCGGCCACCGCGTCGTCGTGATGGCACGTCACCCACGCCCGCCGGAATGCCTCCTCCATCGCGTTCGCGTCGGCCGCCGCGCCGTGGCGCCGCGCTGCCTCCGCGTAAATCTCGCCCACCGACGGATGCGGATAGAACAAAGTTCCACCCGCGTCAAACGTGACCGCGCGCAGCCGCCGATACTGACCACTGTTCATTGATCCCTGGTCACTTTCCCTCACTGGTTTATCCCCGCCTCCAGCCGCCGGCGCTGCACCAACGCCAGCGTCTCTCCCACCAGAAATAGCGAACCGGTCACCAGCACCACGCTGCTCTGCATGTCGTATTCCTCCAGCGCCGCGGCCACGGTGTTCGCGTTGCGCACGGGCACGCCTGGCGCGACCCGCCGGCAAATCTCCGCCAGTTCCGCCGGGTTGGTGGTGCGTTCGCTCGGCACGCGCACCGTGAGCACCTCGGCCGCGCGGGGCGCGAGCACGCGGCAGATGCCCTCGCGATCCTTGTCGCGCAGGATGCCGAGGATTAGCGTCACCCGTTGTCCGGGGAAATGCCGCTCCAGCGTCGCGGCCAACACTTCGGCCGCTGCGGGATTGTGCGCGCCGTCCAGTACGGCGGTCGGTTCGCCCGATAGCACGTGAAACCGACCGGGCCATCGCGTCCGCGCCAGTCCCTGGCGAATCATTTCATCCGGCACCTTCAGCGCCAACCGCGCCGCCGTGACGGCGGTGGCCGCGTTCGTTGCCTGGTGCGCGCCGAGCAACGGAACGGCGCACTCGATCCCGCACACGCGAATGCGCTGGCCGCACAAATCGTCGCCGAGATGCTGGCAGTCGTCCGGCCGGATCACCGTCAACGGCGCGCGCGCCTCCGCCGCCGTGCGCGCGATGACTTCCAGCGCCGCCGCGTCCGCCGCCGCCGTGACGACCGGCACGCCGGGCTTGATGACGCCGGCTTTTTCCATGGCGATCTTCGCGAGCGTGTCGCCGAGATACGCGGCGTGGTCGTTCTGGATGTTGGTGATGACGCTCACCAGCGGCGTGACGACGTTGGTCGCATCGAGCCGTCCGCCCATGCCGGTTTCCCACACCACAAGCTCGCAGCGCCGCTCCTGGAAATAGCGCAGCGCCATTGCCGTGATCGCCTCGAAGAACGTCGGGTGCGCGTGCTCCGGCATCTCCGCCAGGCGCTGCATCAGCGGCCGGATCTCGCTCACCAGCCGCACCACGTCCGCCTCGGCGATGGGCTGGTTGTTCACCTGAATCCGCTCGCAAAAGCTGACCAAGTGCGGCGAGGTGTAGAGACCGACACGCAGCCCGGCGCGCTGGCCGATGGCGTTGAGCATGGCCGCGACGCTGCCCTTGCCGTTGGTGCCGGCGATGTGGATGAAGCGGCCCGCCAGCGGCGGCATCTCGTGCGGGTTGCCCATCAACGCCAGCAGGGCGCGGACGTTCTGCAAGCCCAGCTTGATGCCGAAAAGCTGGATGCCGTAGAGGTATTCGACTGTCTGTTCGTAAGTCACCGCATGTGACGCTAGCACGCGCGCCCGAGGCGGGTCAACGAGGGCGCTTTCCGGGTGTGGACTGGAGCCGCTCTTGCGCACACAGCGACCGACTAGAAAGCATATTCCAAGCTGCCGTATAATCCCCGCCGGGGCAGGTATTGAGGCGCGAAGACGCCAATGCCCGTGCCGTCCCTGATTTCGTAAACCGTGTCGAGCAGGTTGACGATGTCGAAGCGAACTTTTATCTGATCCCTCTTCGTAAGTTTCAACACATGCACAATGCCGGTGTTGACCGTCACGTAGCCGGGAAGCTCCTGCTGGTTGCCGAAACCCGAGTATAAACCGCTTCCATAGATCGCATCGGCGTAAACCTTGGTCGCGCCCCACTTGTAGGACACACCAGCCGAGGCCGTGAAATCCTGATCGTGATCGAGGTGATACCAGTGGGACTGCAAGTAGGCGAGCTCGTCCGGGTCAAACTGGAACTGGCCTGAGTTGAGGCCTTGCGCGAGCGCGCGGCTCCAGGCGAAGTTTCCGTAAACGGAGAATCCGTTCTTCTCGTAATTCAGCGTGGCTTCGACGCCGTAAACCTTGCCTTGGTCGGCATTGTTCGGTGAAAAAATCATGGCCGGTCCGAATTGCCCTTCGTCGAGCACGTTCTTTTTGATTTTATAATACGCGTCCAGTCCCGCCCGGAGTTCGGGGAGAACCTTCTGAGTCATGCCGACGTCGAAATAATGGTATCGCTCCGACTTGACCGGCGAACTTACCATGTTGTCCGGATCGGCGCCGTGGGTGGTGTTGGCGAATTTCGCGACGCTTCCCGCGTTCACGAACTCCAGCGGCGGCGGTGTGAAATACTGGCCGTAACCGCCATGCACGACGGTCGTCTCCGTCGCCTGATAAACCGCATTGATCCTCGGACTGATCTGGTTCTCGTTGAGGTAGGCGTTGAGCACGTCAAACCGCCCGCCGTAGTTCAGTGTCAGGTTGTCGAAAATCTTCCATTCGTCCTGCAAATAAAAACCGTAGAGGTAAGCCTGTTTGCTGTAATCGTCGTTGATGTTATACGGCGTGGTGCCCGTCTGGACCCACGAGGAGCCATTCCATGCCGCGGGGAAAACGAGGTTGGAGGTGTTCACCGTCGCCTCTTCGACGGTAAAGGTAAAACCGCCGCGCAAGGTGTGATGCTCGTCCAACACATAGCTCGCGTCGCCTTGAAGGCCGTTCGAAACCAGTCGGTGATCCTCGCGCGCCGCGATGCCGTTGAACATCAGGTCGCCGATTGCGTCCGGCGCGAATGACACGTCGCTGTAGCGCATAGATTGAGCCAACTGGAAATCCAGGTCGCCCGTCTTTTTCTGATACGCCAGCACCTCGTAGTAGCTCTGCTCGGACTGGTTTTCATTGAGGGTGGCCGAATCGAACGCGGTCTGGGTGCCGCATTGGTATTGGGCATCCTGTCCGGGTGTGTTGGGAAGTTGAAAATCGCTGTGTGCGCCGCTCAGGATCAAGCTCAGCCGGCTCGTGTCGTCAATGAGATAAGACAAATAGGCGAATCCCTTGAACTGATCGGTGTCGTCGTGGAGGGGCGTGCTGCTGCTGGTTGGGTTCGCCATGCCGATGCCATCGTGAAGATAGTTGGCGGTGAAGTAATAGCTGACTTTCCCGTCCACACCGCCGTATTCATAGGTGGGACTGACCGTGTCATAGCTTCCACCATAAAACGAAGCGTCGCCGCCGTTCAGGCTCGCTCCGCTTTTGGTCTGAATATCAACGATGCCCGCCGTGCGGCCGCCGTATTGAGCGGGAAGCGTGCCCGTGAGGAGGGACAATTTGTCCACGAACCTCGGGCTGAGTTCCTGGCCGAAGCCGGAGAGTCCGTCCGGCAACAGCACGCCGTTGATGCGGTATTGCAGATGGGCCTCCTCGCCACGAACGTGCAGCCGCTTGTCCAGTTCGTCCTGCGCGACGCCGGGAAACCGAAGCATGGTCTGGTCAAACGGAGCATTGGCCCCCTGCGACTGGGAATCAATCTGGTCGCGGTTGACGGTGTATTTCGTCGCGCCGAGAGACGGCATGATCTGGTCTCGCGAGGCATCCAGCGCGTTTTCAAGGGCAGCCATTTCACGCAGTTTGACGGCCGCCGTGTCTCCCTCGATTTTCGTCTCTCTGGGAGCCAGCGAACTGTCGTTTTGATTCTGCCCGCTGCGATCATCCGCGCCAACGGCGATTGTGGTACACCAGAACACGAAGAGTGCAAGACACCCTTTCATGTTGCTTGTTTGCGGATCAACGAAAAGGGAAACACATTTGGCCTGCTTGGAAAAAAGGCCGGCTGCCGTGTCGCGCAGGGGAGGGGAATTCCCTTCTGTCGCCATCGGATCGCCCGGTCGTCGTTGCCCATCATGCTTGTCTCCATTGTCAGGTCGGAAGTCGCCCGCATGGTATCGCCCGGCGGCGGCTTCACAAGAGGAAAACTGCTGCGGCCTCCGCGGCGCATCCCCGCAGTTCGTTTTCAGCGGGGAGGAACGACACTCCCGTACCCCACCTCGCGCGCGATATTATTTTCACGCATCGCCGCGCCAGTTCTGTTACAGACAGGGGCGCGCGATGACAGATACGGCGATCAGGCTGACGATAGCGGCAGGCACGGTGATGGCGGCCACCGTGGCCGGCTACGTGTGCCGGCGGCTCAAACTGGCCGGGGATCGAACGGCCAGAGCCATCATGACCTTCGTCGGCGTGTTTGCCTATCCGATCGTCGGCGGTTTGAGCATTTGGAGCACACCGCTGCACGCGACGGACATCGGGCTGCCGCTGTTTGCATCGGCGCACATCGTGGCCATGACATTTCTGTCGCTGGCCCTGGCACGGTTCGTGACGCGCGACCGCGCCGAGACCGGCCTGTTCGCCATCGCGGGCGGCACGGGCAACAACGGTTTCACGATGGGCGCGTTCGTGCTTTACCTGCTTTACGGCGAGCCGGGCATGGGATTGTCCAACCTCTACATTCTGCTGTTTACGCCCACCATGGTGTTGCTGCTGTTTCCGCTCGCGCGCCATTACTCCGATGCGCGGCCCTCCGCCTCGATGCGGAAACTGATCGTCAGCAGCCTCTTCGACTGGCGGTCGGCGGGACTGCCGCTGGTGGTGTTGGGAATCGTGCTTTCGGCGATGGGCGTGCCGCGGCCGCCGCAAATCGCCGCCTGGCACGTGCTGGATATTCTTGTGTTCAGTATCACGCCCATGGCGTTTTTTGGAATCGGGCTGCTGTTGCACGTCTCGCGCGTGAGGATGTTGTGGCGGATGCTCGCCGGACTGGCCGTTGTGCGGTTTGCGCTCGGCGCGGCGGTCGGTTTGGCGCTGGCGGGCGCGATGTGGTGGACTCCGCTGGCGTTGCGCGACCTGCGCTGGAATGTTTTCGTGGTGCAGGCATTCGTGCCGACCTCGGTGACGATGGTGGCGCTGGCCAACATGTTTCAGCTGCGCCCGCGCGAAGCCTCCGCGCTTTTCGTCGTCAACACCGCCATGTATCTGCTGCTGGTCCTGCCGTTGGTGTTGTGGCTGTTCGGATGATGGAGCCTGAAAACCGGGAGTTGACCGTGACGCCGGCATCCTTGGCGGTTCAACATCGCTTTTCGGGTTCAGCGGTGCCTTCCCGGTTTTTCTTTCCATGACAAACCGAGCCGCAGTTGAAATCGTTTTCTGTTGCCAGCGGCAAAAGGCTTCTGCTAGGTAACAAGACCGTGTTTGCTTCACCCCTGACAGGGAGAGTTGGAGGTTGGTGCCTCGCCGCGTTGCTGCTGGCGTCGCAGGGCTTTGCCGCGCCGGCGGCGGGGTCGGCGTCTCCGCCTGCGAAACCGGCCGTCGTGCCGGACGTGAAGATTGAAGTCGCGGAGGACGGCACGCTGCGTCTGGATCAGATCACCAACATCGCCTACGCGGACAAGGGCGTGGTGGTGACCCGCGGCCCGGTGCGGTTGACGGCCGACCATGCGCGCTACAACAGCGTCACGCACGACATGTGGGCGGAAGGCCACGTGCATCTTTACGAAAAGCTGGCGCACTGGACCGGCGAGCATCTTTACTACAACTTTGAAACCGGGCAGACGATTCTGGACAAGTCGTGCGCGTTCAATTACCCGTGGTTTATTCACGGCGACCACGTCGAAAAGGTGGGACCCAAGTATGTCGTCAAGAACGGCCTGCTCACCACCTGCGATTACCCGGAGCCGCACTGGGGGTTGCGCGCCCGCACCATGGACTTCTATCCCGGTGACAAGGTGTTGGCCCACAATGTGACGTTGCGCGTGGACGACACGCCGGTCTTTTATCTGCCTTGGATGAGCCGTTCGCTGAAGAATGAGCGTCAGGGTTTTGAAATCGAACCGGGTTCCAACGGCCGTTTCGGCGTTTATCTGTTAACCTCTTACAACTGGTATCTCGACGAATCGCTTTCCGGCGATTACCGCATGGACATTCGCCAGAAACGCGGCGTTGCCGGTGGCGTGGACATGAACTATGTGGACAAAAAATGGGGCATAGGGAAGGTGGTGACTTATTTTGCCCACGATACCAGTCCCAACAGCCAGTCGTGGCATAATCCTTACGAAAATGTTCCCAACAACCGTTACCGCGTTTCATGGCAGGACCAAACGCCGTTGCGCGAAGACATCACGTTCAAGGCCAATATTCAGAAACAAAGCGACTCACGCGTCATTGAGGACTTCTACCGCGATGAATTCAGCCACCAAGCGCAGCCGCAAAGCACCATCGAGATCGAGAAATATGATCCCGGCTATGCCATGTCTTTTTGGGCGCGTCCGCCGGTAAATAACCTTTACACGATGACCGAGCAAATCCCGGCATTTGCCATTGATGTGAAACGCCAGCAACTCTTCGGCTCGCCGGTTTACTACGACGGCGCGCTCACCATCGAACATCTCCAAAGACATTTTTCAAACATTGACTCCAACAGCTTTGTCAATCCGCTCGTTCCTGTTTCCATAGTACCGAACGACTACAACGTCACGCGCTTTGACTGGCTGCATCAGATCAGCTATCCGCAGATGTATTTCGGCTGGCTCTCGGTGATTCCGCGCGCCGGCGTGCGGGAGACGTGGTATAGCAGTTCGCCGCTGACGTACGCCCCGTCCGGCGGCGGGCCTTACAGCCCCGTGGGCGCCGGCCCGCAGGAGACCCGCGTTAGTTTCCCGATGGGTCTGGAAAGCTCGTTCAAGCTGTCGAACGTGTATGATATTAACGACTCGTTTTGGGACGTGCACGGCCTGCGGCACATCATCCAGCCGACGATGGAGGCGGCCTACCGGCCGACGCCGGACACAAGCCCGACTCAAATCTACCAGTTCGACACGACCAGCCGGTTTGATCCCAATATGGCCACCACGCGTCTCGGAACCCTGGATCCGGTCGCGAACGAGCAGATTGATGCCATTGATCGCCAGGAAACCGTCCGTATCGGCGTCCGCAACAAGTTGCAGACCAAGCGCAACGGTGAAACCGAGGATTTTGTGAACGCGAACCTCTACGGTGAGTTTCGCGGCACGAGCTACACGTATATTGCCCAGGACGGAACGCTTAAAAACCGGCGCAGTATCAGCGACGCTTACTCCGAGGTTGAAGCGCGCCCGTTCAAGTGGCTGGCCTTCGATTTTGACAGCCGCGTGTCCCCCACGGGCCAGCTTCTGGAGGCCAACACCACCGTCCGTTTCATTCAAGAGCGCAAGTGGGAAATCGCCCTGTCGAGGCGCTACATTCAAGACGTGGATGGTCTTTACGGGGGCAACAGCGACTACTATAATTTTAGCGGTCACATCGCGGTTACAGAGAACTGGGCCATCCGCGTTCTCTATGGGATTGACACCGCCGTGAACCGGACGTTTGTGCAAGAATACTCGATCGTTCGCGACCTCCATGATTGGGAGATTTCGCTGAACTTCAGCAATTATGAATTCGGCAATGGTGTGAGCGAGGTGAGCGTCTACCTCGCCTGCGCCCTGAAGACACTGCCGGGGTTGCGTCTCCACGCCGGCCGGTAACCGTCTGCTTCTCAAACCTGAACACGCATCAACGAATGAAACTTACCATCATCGGCACCGGTTATGTGGGCCTCGTCACCGGCACTTGTTTTGCAGAAAAAGGCCACGACGTTTTCTGCGTGGACAACGACCCTGCCAAGATCGCCATGTTGCAAGCCGGCCAGATCCCCATCTACGAACCCGGCTTGGAGCTGCTGGTCCGCCGCAACGTCGCCGCCGGCCGCCTGCGCTTTACCACCGACACCGCCGAAGGCGTTCGCCACGGCCATGTCGTCTTCATCGGCGTGCCCACGCCGCCGCGAGCCGACGGCTCGGTGGACATGCGCTTTGTGGAGCGCGTCGCCCGCGACGTGGCCGGCGCGCTCACCGAATACCGCATCATCGTGGACAAAAGCACCGTGCCGGTCAAAACCGGCTTCAAAGTGGCCGAGACCATCAAGCGTTACAACAAAGCCGGCGTGGACTTCGACGTCATCAGCAACCCGGAGTTCATGCGCGAAGGCTGTGCCGTCGAGGATCAGATGAAGCCGGAACGCATCGTGATCGGCGTCGCCAGCCAGCGGCCTGTCGCGACCATGCGGGAGGTTTACGCGCCGTTCAATGCGCCGATCATCATCACCGACATCAACTCCGCAGAACTCATCAAACACGCCTCCAACTCTTTTCTCGCCCTCAAGATTTCCTACGCCAATGCCCTTTCCGCCCTTTGCGAGGCCAGCCATGCCAACATCGGGCAGGTCGTGGACGGCATCGGTCTCGACCGGCGCATCGGCCGCGCGTTTCTCAACGCCGGCATCGGCTACGGCGGCTCTTGCTTCCCGAAGGACATTGCCGCCTTCATTGCCATTGCGCAGCAACTCGGCTACGACTTCCGCCTGTTGAAGGAGGTCCAGCGCATCAACGCCGACCAACTCCAGCGGTTCGTCAAGCGCATCCAGGACACGCTCTGGGTCCTTCAGGACAAGATCATTGCCGTCTTCGGCCTCGCATTCAAACCGAACACCGACGACGCCCGTTCTTCGCCGGCGGTGGACCTCGTCCTGGCGCTGGAAAAGGAAGGCGCCCGCATCCGCGCCTACGACCCGCAGGCCATGGAGAAAGCCCGGCCCCTGCTGCCCAACGTCACGCTCTGCCCCGATCCCTGCGAAGCCGCGCGCGGCGCCGACGCCATCGTCATCGCCACCGAATGGGAAGAGTTCAAGAAGGTGGACTACGGCAAGATCAAGCCGCTGATGACGCACCCGATTCTTTTTGATGGCCGCAACCTCCTCGACCCGGAGGCGATGAAAGCCCTCGGCTTCACCTACCTCAGCGTCGGTCGCTAGCGTCTCACGGTTTACGTCCCCATGTCTGAATACCTTGTCACTGGCGGCGCCGGCTTCATCGGCGGACACCTGGCGGAGCGGCTTGTGCGCGACGGCAAGTCGGTCTGCATCCTCGACAACTTTTCCAGCGGCCGCGAAGCCAACCTCCGCTCGTGGGGCGACCGCGCTGAAATCATCCGCGGCGACATCCGCGACCGCGCCGACGTGACCCGCGCCTTGAGCGGCGTTCGCGTCGTTTTCCACCTGGCGGCGCTGCCGAGCGTGCCCAAGTCTGTCGCCGACCCGCTGACCTCCCACGACATCAACGTCAACGGCACCCTCAACGTCCTCATCGCCGCCCGCGACGCGCGGGTCCAGCGCCTCGTCTTCTCCAGTTCCTCCGCCGTCTATGGCGACTCGCCGGACTTGCCCAAGCGCGAGGACATGACGCCCACGCCCATCTCGCCCTACGGCCTGCACAAGCTCGTCGGCGAACAATACGGCCAACTCTTTACCAGGACCTACGGCCTTCAAACCGTCAGCCTCCGTTACTTCAACGTCTATGGTCCGCGCCAGGACCCGCAATCCGAATACGCCGCCGCCATCCCCAAGTTCATTACCTGCCTTCTCGCCGGGCGGCCGCCCACCGTTTTTGGCGATGGCGAACAGACGCGCGACTTCACCTATGTCGCCAACGTCGTGGACGCCAACCTCGCCGCCGCCGCTGCCAGCCCCGAAGCGGTTGGCCAGACCTGCAACATCGCCGGCGGACGCCGTATCAGCGTCAACGAACTCATCGCCACCCTTAAGAACATTCTCGGCAGTTTCATTGCCCCGGCCTACGCCCCGCCGCGACCGGGCGACGTGCTCCACTCCCTGGCCGACATCGCCAAGGCGCAACGCCTTCTCGGTGTCGCTGCCCGCGTCGAACTGGCCGAAGGCCTTCGCCGCACCGTCGAGTGGTTCCGGCGGCAGAGCCCGGCGTCCTGATTCCAGAATGACGGGTTTGGCGTTTTGGGTTTCGGCTTTACCCTGCCACGTTGTTTCCAAAGCGTTGCAACCGGGATTGCGCTGATGGTTGGTTTCCCGCCCTTTTGGTGTTGATTGCTTTAGCGGGGTGGGGTAGTCACCGCGCGGTTGATTGGCGCAAGGAACGTGCTGGAATAGGAGAGCATTGCGAACGAAGAAAAGGAGGCGGTAATGAACATGCGAGGAGCCATGAAAACGAGGCGGTTGCTCCAGTTATTGCCGTTGATCGCGTTGATAATGGCCTCGCGAGCGGAGGAGCGGGTGTTTGTGATACCCAACGAAGGGTGGCGCGTAGTGGTGGATGCGCCTCCGATGGCAAAGATTGAGGAACAAAGGCGCGGCGCAGACTACGCAATCAAAGGACACGGCGGCCCGTTCAACCTGTCGCTTTTCGTGGAGACGCCGCAGTCAGCCACGGGCGGTTATAAGGAGTGCTGCGAGTTCTATTGGTCCAAAGGCAGGCGGAACCCCCAGATTGATCAGAAGTCGGTCCAGATTTCGAACAATTCGTACTTCTACCGGGTCGAGTATGTCACCATCACTCTTTTTAAGGGGGAGAAGTTCAGACAGAAACATGTGAACTACTATTTTGTATTCAAGGGCCGATGGATGGACCTGCACATCTCGGTTTTTGAACCCAAAAGCACCGATGAGGAGATATTCCGCCGTTTTGATCAAGGATTGCGCTACGAGCAGGTCGCTGGCGGGGAAGGCGCGGCTGTTGTGCCCATCGCGGTCGGGCGGATGCTGGCCGGGAACAAGATTGAACGGATATTTCAGATTCCAGGCGGCGGCACGCTGGTTCTCGCAGTTCCCGCTGCGTGGCAGGATGCCGTGGTGGCACCGCGCGATGCAACGCCAGGCACGATGACTGTGGGGTTTACATGCAGTAATGCGAACGGCTTTCGCGCGTTGCTGAGCCTGTTGCCCAAGGACGCGTCACCCGATGGGCGGAAACCGGTCGGCCCCCAGCTTCGCAGCTACTTGGAAGGGGGCAGGCGCATGGCGCAGGCCACTGCGGAAGAGAAGGAACTGGTCATCCGTGATTTCAAGGAAGGCGAAGTGGTGGGTTGCTATTACAAGGTCACGGACCGGACCGTGCCCCGCGATAATCCGCAGCCCGGCCAAGCCAGATATATGCTTCAAGCCTCGATCATGATCGGCGGCCGCGTTGCCACGATGACGGCTTTGTCCAATGCAGCCGGCGGTGCAGACCTGAACGAGGCTCTTGAAATGGCCAGGACCGCGCGTTGTCCATAGCCTTCAAGCTTCCGGGAGTATGGCGTGTCCTGTAGAACTGTAGAAGAGGGGAGGTTTTTCAGGACTGGCAAAAATGCAAAAAGCAGCGATTTTCCCTTTACAGGGGAAGTGCAGGCGCTTATGATGCCAATGCGTTTTCGGCTCAGGGGCCGGACGCATACGGCAGTATTGCCGCGGATTTATGGACGCAACAAAGAAAACAGACATAACCAAGGAGTTCCGGCTACACGAACGGGATACCGGTTCGGCGGACGTGCAAATTGCACTTCTAACCGAGCGGATTAACGAGCTGACCGGCCACCTGAAGGTGAATCAGAAAGACCACAGCTCGCGCCGCGGGCTTCTCATGATGGTTGGCAAGCGCCGTCGGTTGCTGGACTATTTGAACCAGACTGACAACGGCCGCTATCACCAGATCATCAAGAAGCTGAAGCTCCGCAAGTAGTTCATTTTACAGCCCTCGCCCCGTGCATTTTCGCCGGGGCGAGGGTTGGCCTTTAACCTAAAACGAGAACAACCCAAGCAGCCTGCCCGCGAGACGGGAAGGTTTCAAAGAACGCAGAGCCGGGGGCGCTGTCTTCTTTGAAGCTCTTCCGGTAAGCGGGGCGGGTTTGCAATACAGGAACCATGCAACACACCATTCGAATCCCAATCGGCAGCAACGACCTCATTCTGGAAACCGGCAAGCTCGCCCTTCAGGCGGACGGCGCGGTGACCGTCCAACTCGGCGAAACCGTCGTCTTCGTGGCGGCGGTGGCGGCCAACAAACCCAAAGTCGGGCAGGATTTCTTCCCGCTCCAGGTGGACTATCGCGAGAAGGCCAGCGCCTCGGGCAAGTTCCCCGGCGGCTACTTCAAGCGCGAAGGCCGCCCCACCGAAAAGGAAATTCTCACCTCCCGCATGATTGACCGCCCCATCCGCCCGCTCTTCCCCGAAGGCTATTTCTGCGAAGTGCAGGTGATGTCCATCCTCCTCTCTGCCGATCTGGAGAATGACTCCGACATCCTCGCCATCAACGGCGCCAGCGCGGCGCTGACGCTCAGCGACATCCCGTGGAACGGCCCGCTCGGCGCCGTCCGCGTCGGCCGCATCAACAAGCAGTTCGTCGCCAATCCGACGCACTCGCAGATGCTCGACAGCGACCTCGACCTCATCTATGTCGGCAACGAAACCGACATGGTGATGATCGAAGGCTGCGCGCAGGAGCTTTCGGAAGACGAAGTAATGTCGGCGGTTGACTTCGCCCAAGGCTTCGTGAAGCAGCTTGTGGTCGCGCAGAAACAGCTCGCGCAGCAGATCGGCGTCACCAAGCGTCAGATCCCTCTCAGGACCGTGCCTGCGGCGTTGCAAGCCAAGGCCAATACTGTGGCCGGGCCGAAGATCATGGCTGCGTTGGCGACACAGGGCAAACAGGCGCGCATCGCGGCTGTGGCCGCCGTTTATCAGGAACTGCTCGCCGCCGCGCAAGCCGAAGACCCGAAAGTCGAGGAAGGCATCGTCAAGATGGCCTTCGACGCGATCCAGTATGAGCAAATCCGCAAATACGTGCTGGCCAACAACCGCCGCCCGGACGGCCGCGCACTCGACCAGTTGAGGCCGATCAGCGCCGAGGTGTCGGTGCTGCCGCGTCCGCACGGCTCCGCGCTCTTCGCCCGCGGCGAGACGCAGGCGCTGGCGATTGTTACGCTCGGTTCGCTCGCGGACATCCAGGAACTGGACACCTATACCGGCGGCACGCCGGAAAAGCGGTTCATGCTTCACTACAATTTCCCGCCGTATTCCACCGGCGAGACCGGCCGCATCGCCGGCCCCGGCCGCCGCGAGATCGGCCACGGCGCGCTGGCGGAGCGTTCGCTGGAGATGGTGTTGCCGCCGACGGACAAGTGGCCCTACACGACGCGCCTCACGAGCGAAATCATGTCCTCCAACGGCTCGACCTCCATGGCGACCGTTTGCGCCGGCTGTCTGGCGTTGATGGATGCGGGCGTGCCGATCAAGGCGCCCGTCGCGGGCATTTCGATTGGTTTGATCACCGAGCCAGGTAACCGCCAGAAGGGCGTGTTGATCACGGACATCCTGGGTTCGGAAGACCACTTCGGCGACATGGACTTCAAGGTCGCAGGCACACAGCAGGGCATCACCGGCTTCCAGGTGGACCTGAAGATTCAAGGGCTGACGTTGGACCTGACGCGCCAGGCGTTCGCGCAAGCCAAGGTCGCGCGGATGCAGATTCTCGACATCATGGCCAAGACCCTCCCCGCACCGCGGGCGGAGTTGAGCAAATATGCGCCGCGCATGGAAACGCTGCATATTCCGCCCGACAAAATCGGTTTGCTCATCGGCCCCGGCGGCAAGACGATCAAGAAGATCACCGAGGAAACCGGTTGCAAGATTGACATCGAGGACGACGGCAGCGTGTTTGTGTTCTCGACCAATCCGGACGGCATGGCGCGCGCCAGGGAAATCATTGCGGGCATGACGGCGGAAATCGAGGTCGGCAAGGTTTACCGCGGCAAAGTGGTGACGATCAAAGAGTTTGGTGCGTTCGTCGAGGTGTTGCCGGGCAAGGACGGCTTGGTTCATATTTCCGAACTGGCCGACTTCCGCGTCCGGCAGGTGGAAGATGTTTGCAAGATGGGCGATGAAATCTGGGTGAAGTGCGTCGGTGTGGACGAAAAAGGCCGGGTCCGGTTGAGCCGCAAGGCTGCGCTGGCGGAAAAAGACGCTTCAGCCGCGGAAAAGAAATAATCAGCGAAAGGCACTCTATGAGGAGAGCTTCCCTCGCCGTGGAATCGCCACTGCGCCGGGCGCGGTGGGGTGTGTGGATGGGTGTGTGGCTGGCCGTGTTGCTCGGCGCGATGCCGGGCGCGCTGGCAGCGGAGTCCGACGAAGCGCTTTTCGCCCGGGGCGAAGAGGCCTTGAACAAGGCCGATTTCGACGGCGCGATCAAGGTGTTGTCGGAATTTGCCACCACCCGCACCGCCTCGGTGCGCGCCAACGACGCGAAACTCAAGCTCGCCTATGCTTATTTCCTGAAAGGCTCCTACGCCGACGCGGTCAAGATTCTCACCGTGCTGGCGGTGCCGAATTTCCCCGTGCCGCAAATCCGCGAGGCGGCGGCGTTGATGCTGGCGCAAGCCTACGGGCGCCAGGCTGAAGTGGAAAAAGACCCCAAAGCCAAGGACGCCGATCTGGACAAGTCCATCGCCACCTTCGACGAATTTCTAAAAAACTACAGCAAGAGCGACGGTTGCGACGACGCCTTGTATGGTCGTGCCGGCGCCAAGATGTTTCGCGGCCTCCATGACGATGCGTTGAAGGACATGGATACTTTCCAGCAAAAATACTCCACCAGTCCCCTGTTTGCGGAATCGCAGTTCCTCCGCGCCAAAATCCTCGGCGCGAAAGCCGCCGCTCAAATCAAAGCCGGCCAGAAAGACGAAGGCGCCAAAACGCTCCAGCAATCGAAAGCGTTGTTCGTTCAACTGATGAAACCCGGCGCGGATATGGCGGTGGCCAGCGAGGCGGCGCTCAGTGCCGCGCAGATGTGGTTTGATCAGAAGTTTTACGCCGACGCGATCTTCTTCTATCGCCAAGTCCGGCCGAAGGCGGAGATTGTCCAGAGCCAGCAGTCGAAAGTGACCCAGCTCACTGACGCCTACTCGAAGCTTGTCGTTCAATACCGCACGGCAGGAGGCGTCAACGCGCCGGCCGTCGTGAAGTTCAGGGAACGCCTTCAGCAGGAAACGGGCAAGCTGGAATCCATCAAGCGAAATCCCGACCTTTACATTTCGGCGTGGCTCGGCACGGCGGTTTGTTACATGGCGCAAAAGCTATGGCAGGAAGCCGACATCCTTTGCCGCCATCTGTTGACCAGTCTCCCGCCGGACGCCACCAAGGAAGACCGTAAATACGCGCTGGACACGATGTTCCGCATCCAGACGGGCCTTGAAAACGTGGAGGATGGCCAGAAGTACTACGACCAGCTTCAGAAAGATTTTCCGAAAGATCCCATCGCCCAAGACAGCGGCATGTTGCTGGCCACGCTCTATTGGATCAAGAATCGCCCCGACGACGCGCTGAAAATGTGCGATCGCGTCCTGGCCGATTACCCCAAGACTTCGGCGGCCGAGGAGGCTCTTGCCACGCAGAGTTCCATCCTGGTCAACAAAGGCGATGCGCAGAAGGCGCTGGATCAAATCCTGGCCTACCAGAAGGCCTACGCCGGCAAAGGCAAGTTCGGCGGCCAGATCACCCACCGCCTGGCGCAAGTCTATCGCCAGATGAACAAGCTCGACGAGGCGTTGAAAACTTTCAAGGAGGCGCGCGATAAATATCCGGACGCCGACTTTGCCGACGACGCCAATCTCCAGGTCGGCGCGACGCTGGTGGCGTTGAAGCGATATGACGAGGCGGTCGTGGAACTGACCCAGTTCAAGGAACGATTTGCGAATTCGCCGCAACTTCCATCGGCGCTGCTCCAACTCGGCGAGGCTTACGCCGGCAAAGTCCAGATCGCGACCGACAAAGGCGACGCCGCCGGCGCGAAGGAATCGCTCACCAACGCCCTCGCCGCTTACAAGGAAGTCATCAGCCGCGCGCCAAACGATCCGCAAACCGCCCCGATGGCGCAATACCGCATGGGCATGGCCTACTTCCAAGCCAAGGAATTCGATCTCATGGCCAAGGCGTTCTCGGAACTGGCGCAGAAGTTCAAGGACTCGCCGCTCCAGGCCGACGCGCATTTCTGGCTCGGCTACAATAATCAACAACAGAACAAGTTTCAGGAAGCCGCCGCCGAGTTTGAAATCGTCGTCAAAAATTATCTCGGTAGCGCCGTTGCGCCGGAAGCCTCGTTGCGCGTCGGCCAGTCGTGGGCTGGCGCGGCCGCCGGGCTGGGCCGCTCGCGCGGTCTCATGCCGGCGGACAAAGCCAAGATCTGGGACGACGATGTGGCCAAGGCTCTCGCGGCTTACGAGGTAACCATGGCTCAGTTTCCCGACAATCCGGCGGCGCCGCTCGCCACCACCGGCGTGCTCGAACTGCTGACGCTCAAGCTGCGCGCCAAGATCGTGGATGCCGCCGGCGTGGAAAAATATTTCAATGATCTGCTGAGCGGCCCGGCTGGGAAGAACACGACGCTCAAGGTCAACGCCCTTTTCGCCCTCGCCAACCTGCAAAACGCCACGGGCGACCCCAAGCGCGCCCTCGGCACTTTCCAGCGCGCCGTCAAGGAAGGTCCCAACGTCGAACTCGACGCGCAGTCCTACGAGGCTTACGCCAAGGCCCTCATTGACAACAGCAAGTTCGACGAAGCCGTCGGCATCTATCAAAAGACCGCCGACGTCGCCAAGCGAACCGGCGAGTGGCCCATCTGGGCCGAGGCGCAATACGGCATCGGCTACGCTTACTTCATGAAGAAGGACTCCGCCAACGCCCGCAAGCAGTTCTCCAAATTCACCGCGGTTCTTGACGGTCTTGCCGCCGGCAAACTCAAACCGGACGCGCTCAGCATGGAGGAACGCGCGCTCGCCAACTGCAAGAAAAAATCCGATGCCCAACTCGGCATGGCCGACATTCTCCTGCAGGAGGGCAAGTTCAACGAGGCCTTCGCCAAATACAAGGAATACGTGGACGGCACCCGCGGCGTCAGCAAGGCCCGCGCCCGCGCTGTGCTCGGCATGGGCCACAGCCTCATGGGGCGCGCCGCCACGCAGCCGCCCGATCTGGCCAACGCCGATTACGATGCCGCTTATTCCAACTTTGCCAAGACCGCCGACCTCTACCTCACCTACGACGAGATCGTCGCCGAAGCGATGTATTGGACCGGTCAGGCGCAGGAAAAGCTCAATCACCCCGACGACGCGCGGAAAACTTACGACGGGTTGCTGAAAGGATTTCCGAACGATCCCTACGCCGCCAAGGCAAAGGACGCGCTTTCCAAGCTGCCGCCGCCCCAGCCGGTTCAGCCTGGCAAGAAGTAAACGGCAGGGCAGGGTGGCGTGAGAATGCCGCGGCAGCCTGGCGGCCAGGGCAGAGGACATCTGTATGAAACGTCATCGAGGCCGGGCTCAACTTCGCGCCTTCGCGTCTTTCCTGTTCATTCCCTCCGCCTTTGGCGGTCTCTTGCGTCTTTAGCGGACATCCTTCTTTTCCATCATGAAACCATCCAACGACAACTCCCAGCTCCCGCGCGTCGGCTACATCGGCCTCGGCATCATGGGCCGCCCGATGGCGGGCCATCTCCTGAGCGCCGGCTATCCTCTCACCGTTTTCAACCGCACCCGCGCCAAGACTGCGTCGCTCGCCGTCGCGGGCGCGCGCGTGGCCGATTCGCCGCGGGCGGTTGCGGAGGCCAGCGACATCATCTTTACCAACGTCACCGATTCGCCGGACCTCGAAGCCGTCGTGCTCGGCGAGGCGGACGAACCTTTCGGTGTCATTGACGGCGCGCGCCCTGGCAGCATCGTCGTGGACAACTCCACCGTCGCTCCAGCCACCGCGAAGAAAATCGCCGCCATTCTCCAGGCCAAGGGCGTTCACTTCCTTGATGCGCCCGTCACCGGCGGCGAGAAGGGCGCCGTCGAGGCCACACTCGCCATCATGGTCGGCGGCGAGGAGAAGATGTTCCAACGCGTGCTGCCGTTGCTCCAGCGGCTCGGCAAGACTGTTCTTCACGTCGGCCCGCACGGCGCCGGCCAGATGACCAAGGCCATCAACCAAATCCTCGGCGCGATTCACCTTTGCGCGATGGCCGAGGCGCTGGCGCTCGCCAAAGCCGCCGGCCTCGACCTCGAAAAGACCCGCCAGATCGTCGCCAGCGGCGCGGCCGGCTCGTGGATGCTCACCAACCTCGCCCCGCGCGCCATCGCCGGAGATTTCCGCCCCGGTTTCAAGGCTGGTCTCCAGAACAAAGACCTTCGTATTGCGATGGAAGCCGCCACCCAACTCGACCTCGACCTGCCTCTGACGCAACTGGCCAAGCACCGCTTCAAGCAACTGGTGGACATGGGTTGCGGGGACGAAGGGACACAGGCCATCGTTAAGACATGGGGGAAGCCGTAAGCGCCGGGTCGCGGTAATCTTCCTACGGTTTGATTTCCAACACCTGCGACGGCGTCGTTCCCATCCCTTCGACCGCGATTCGCGTCTCGAACACCGACGCGATGGCGTAGCTGTTGCCGCCCGTCGGGGATTCGATCATGCCGTGAACGGTCAGGTGATGGATGCCGTTGGCAAATGCGTAGCCGCCCTTGTGGTCGTGGCCGTTGATCCATGCGGCGACGCAGCCCGACTGGACCAGCAAGGCTTCAACTTCGGCGGCGTTCCACAGGATGGCCGCCGGGCTGCTGGCGGCGGCGAGGATCGGATGATGGCAGAACACAATCACGCGCTGCTTCTGCCGCGCCGCCCCGGCAAGTTGGTCGCATAGCCAGGTCAGTTGCGCCTCGCCGATAGCGCCGGCGTACGGGCTCAACATGGGATTCTTTGCCAGATACTTCTCCGCTTCCTTCGCCTGTTTCGAGCCTTCGGGCGATTTCTGGCTCACATCCATGCCGTCCAGCACGAGAAAACGCCAGCGTTCGCGTGTGAAGGCGTAATAGGATGACTCCAGCCCAAGCTCTTTTAGCAAAGCGGGACGCGGCACGGTGAGGCAATGGTTGCCGATCACGTGCCGGACGGGGCATGACAACTGGTGGAAGATGCCCGCGATCAGCGACAGGTCCGCCGACGATTTCCGGCCGTCGCCGTCAATGCTGTCGCCGAGGTTGACGATGAACGCCAGCTCCCGCCGGTTGAAGTCGGCCACGCACGCGCGAAGCTTGTCGGCCGATTCGTTATAATGGCGTTTCCCTTTCGGCGGCTTGTCCGCGTATTGCACATCCGCCACAACGCCGAACCGAAAGAGCGGTTGCCCGGCTTGCTGGCCGAACGCCACGAAAACCAGTGAAAGCCAGAATGTTGCCAGGAGTGTGCGGCGAGAGGCGGAAGGCATCATGCGCCGAATGATACAAGAGCCGCGCAGTCACCTCAAGTCAGCGCCCGGTCCCCGAGGCTGCTTTTCTGTGTCATGGGTCAATCGTGGAGGGGAAATACCCAGGTGGGGCGAGACTCCGTCGAGCCTGCGTTGAAAAAGCAGAGGCTCGACGGAGTCTCGCCCCACCGTCAAACAACCCATTACTTTTTTGTGGCGTTTGTGCTCCTTTGTGGCTAATTCCTCCGTCATGGCAACCAAGGCTCCGCCCATCTCCAAAGTCATTGCCGCACTGCGCAAGACCTACCCGGACGCGCATTGCGAGCTGAACTTCACCACGCCGCTCGAACTGCTCGTCGCCACCGTTCTCTCTGCGCAGTGCACCGACAAGCGCGTCAACAAGGTCACGCCCGCGCTGTTCGCGCGCTTCAAGGCCGCCGCCGACTACGCTGCCGCGCCGCCGGCGGAACTGGAGCGGATGATCCAGAGCACCGGTTTTTTCCGTAACAAAGCCAAGGCGATTCAGTCCGCGTGCCGGGACATCGCCGGCAAGCACACCGGCCGCGTGCCGGACACGATGGAGGCGCTGACGGCGCTCCACGGCGTCGGCCGCAAAACGGCGAACGTCATCCTCGGCAACGCGTTCGGCAAGAGCGAGGGCGTGGTTGTGGACACGCATGTCATCCGCCTCTCACAGCGCATCGGCCTGACGAAGCAGAAGACGCCGGAGAAAATCGAAAACGACCTGATGAAGCTGGTGCCGCGCGCGCAGTGGACGATGTTCTCGCACTGGCTCATCTGGCACGGCCGGCGGCGTTGTTACGCCCGCGGGCCGGAATGCGAGCAGTGCGAGTTGGCGAAGATATGCCCGAAGGTCGGAGTGGAGAAATGATGACCTCTTTATCCGATGTGAGTTATTCTTTTACAGAGATAAAAGTCACTTCGTGGGGGCTTGTGCTCAGAGATGCCATCGGTCTCGTTTTTCTTGCCGTGTTGATCTATGCCATCGCCACGCTCCGCTACCGCATCACCGGGCGTGCCGTGGAGGTGCTCGTCTTCGGCTGGTGCGTCCGGCGCATCCGGCTCGACGACATCGAATACGTCCGCCGCGGCTGGGCGTTCTGGAACGAGCACTGGACAAACTTCAAACTATGGAATTGTGTAACCCTGCGCCGGAAGAGCGGGTGGTTTCGCAACTTCGTCATCACCCCGCGCAACCCGACCGGGTTCATTGCCGAGTTGGCGCAAAAACTGGAGGACTTGAAATGAGCGAACTGAAGGAAGGCGACAAGGCGCCGGCGTTTACCGCGGCCGGCAGCGACGGCAAGACCTACAGCCTGAAGGACTTGGCCGGTCAAACCGTGGTCCTCTATTTCTACCCGCGCGACAACACGCCCGGCTGCACCGTCGAGGCGTGCGAGTTCCGCGACAGCTTCGCGGAGTTCCGCAAGGCCGGCGCGGTCATCCTCGGCGTCTCCACCGACAGCCTCAAGAGCCACGCCGGGTTTATCGAGAAACAGAAGCTTAACTTCGTGCTGCTCGCCGACACCGACAAGAAAATCCAGGAAGCCTACGGCGTCTGGGCGAAGAAAAAGTTCATGGGCCGCGAATACATGGGCACCCTGCGCACCACCTTCGTCATCGGCCCCGACGGCCGCCTGAAGAAAATCTTCCGCGAGGTGAAACCCAAAGGCCACGCCGCCGAAGTCCTCGCGGCGGTGGGGTGATTGCCCTGCAGGGGTAAACAAGAATGGGTCTGCGTGATCTTCGCTCCGTAGGAGCGATTGAAAACAGCCCGGCGTTGAAGGGCGTGTTGCCCAAATCGTTTTAGCCGCGGAGCGGCGCCAGAGCGTAGCCCGCGGCGCGAGCCGTGGGTCTCATGACGCGGGAAGAAAGCCCCGGCAGGGGCGAAAGAAATCATTCATCCGTGGCGCATTTTCTTGAGGTTGTCTCGAGTTCGTGGACAGTGAGAGGCTTTCTCCCAACTCCGGGTGACCGGGCGCGGATGGCCGCGCAGGGGGCGTGGCGCGCTGCCGGGGCATCCACACGGACAGAAAAAATTGCTAGACAAAAGAGAGATAATCTCTATATTATGGCGTCGAATAGCGAAGTCAAAAAGAAGACCACAGGGAACAGGAAGGAAACCGCCATGAGAAAAGGAACCAGCAAAAACGTGTCACCGAAACAGATCGAGGCCAACCGCCGCAACGCGCGCCAATCCACCGGGCCGAGGACGCCGCAGGGCAAGGCGCGGGCACGGTTGAACGCAATGAAACACGGGCTGCTGACGGACGAGGCGGTCGTACAGGGCTTTTGGGTCCGCGAGTCCGCCCCCGAACTGCAGGAACTGCGCCGGCGGTTTTTCCAGCAGTGCGCGCCGGTCGGGCCGCTGGAGGAGATGCTGGTGGAGCAGATTGTCACCTGTTACTGGCGCAAGCGGCGCGTACTGCGGGCCGAGTGCGGGGAGATCGCCGTCAACGCGGGCGAGGGCGCGTGGGAGCGGCTGCGGGCCAGGGCCGGACAGCGTGCGCGAATCGAGAGCGCCCCGCTTAACAGCGAGTCGAAGCTGAAGCTGAGCACGGCCGGGCTGGATTACATGACGGAGACGTTGCAGGTCGCCCGCGCGCGGGTCGATGTGGAGGGGGAATTGAGCAAGAAGGCGTTGGGGGACGTGATTCAGGTGTTTGGCGTGGAATCGGACGGGGTGGCGCTGGACCTGGCGGAGATGAACGGCTGGCGAAAGCGGAATCTGGAAGGGCTGAAGCCGGCGGCGTTGAATGAGAAGTACCGGCAGGAGATGCTGGATTATATGGATGAATGGCTTGAGGGCTGCCGGTATCGCCGGCTGGCGCTGGAGCAGCAGGAGCAGAAGGAGGAGGAGGCGCAGCGGACGGCGGCGCTGCTGCCGCCAGCGGAGGTGGTGGAGAAGCTGGTGCGGTATGAGACGGCGCTGGACCGGCAATTGTTCCGGCTGCTGCGGCAGTTGGAGCGGTGGCAGCGGCTGCGGATGGGGGAGAAACTCCCGCTGCCGCTGGCGATGACAGGGGAGGAAGGGCTGGGCGCAACGGCGGAAATGTTTTCGGCAGACGGGCTGGCTGAATGCGGGAGGGGCCTCAGCGCCCCGACAGGCGGAGCATCGTGCAGGCGCGCGGCTGAAAAGCTCACGGCTGGCGTTGATCCGGCTTTGCGCGTTCGCGGTGGAGGTCGCGGTCGGGGCACTGAGACCCCTCCCACATTTAGGAGGCCGTCTTGCGATCCGAAGGGTGATGAAGATGGCCAAGAGCCTGTTGCCGGCAACCGGCGCAGGCGGCGAGAGCGTGCGGCCACCGACTTACGTCGGCGGCTACGGGCGGCGAAGTCCAAAAAAACAGTCGCGTCGCGCCGTAACGCGACTAGGGATGATAACGATTTCGCGTTACGGAGCGACGCGGCTACGATCAAAACGAACCCAAATGACGGGCGCGGCCCAAAACGGAAAACAGCGGTTTCCAATGGAAAAATGAATATTCCGAACCCAAGCGACCCCGCGGACGCAACGTCTTTTTGCGAAACGAAGCCAAATGAAGGGAGGCCCTCATCATTGAATCCCGCATAATACACTTTGGAGTTGGTTTGCGCGCTACAGCGGCTGTCTCCGAACTGGAAATGATGGCGACGTGAAGCAATCCATCGTGACGTTGGACATGGAAGGCGTGTTGACGTTGTCAGCCGCCTTGCCTGGCCGCGCCATCACTGGGGAGGCTGCAGCCCACCTCGGAAGTAGGGTTATACCCCATGGCGCACACGGAGCCGTGGAGTAAATTCGATAACATGAAAACATACATAGCACTGATAGTTGCCGCAGGTTTGTTCCTCGGCTGCGGCAAGACCAGCGTTCAACCCGCATCGCAGCAGTTCAACGAACTGCCGGCGGCCGTCCAAAAGACCGCGCGCGCTCAAGCGCCCAATGCCGAGATCGTCAACGTGGCCAGCCGGACCGAGAACGGGATGCAGATCTATGACATCCAGTTCCACACGGAATCGGGCACGCCGACAGTCTCCGTTGCCGCCGATGGCAAGCTCGTGAACAGCGACTTCGCCAAGACCGCGAGCGGGCTCGAACGCGCGCTCGCATCGCCCGGCGCGACGGGCACCAAGTTCAGCTCGTTGCCGGAAAAGGCGCAGAAGACCATCAAGCAGCACGCGCCGGACGCCGAGATCACCGACGTCACACGGCAGGAGAAGGATGGCCGCGTCTTCTACGAGGTCGGATTCATGGACAAAGGCACGAAGTCCACGCTTCGGGTGGCGGAGGACGGCCAACTCATTCAAGATCTGCAAAAGCAATAGTCGGACGCGAAGAAAACGTTCTGCTTGTTTCGGTAACAGATGTCCGGCATGCAGAGTGGAACTCATGTTGGCGCGGGGGGCAATGATCGCCATGCCCCTCGCGCCAAGCCACACCTCGCCCCGTCGGAACGTTACGGTGTTGATTCTTTGGTGGCTGGACTGAAACGTTCTGGCGCTCGTCGTGGTGGCGCCGGCGTTGCAAACTCAACCTTCGTCATACACAAGCGTGACCTTGTTGGGTCGTAAGCCAGCAGTCGCCTGGCACGCTTCAGTGCAAGCGATGTGTGCTTCAAAGGCCGCCAAGTCTTTGGGTTTGCTGCACCAACGCTTGCCCTCCCTGAGCTTCTTCAACGGAGCGGACGGAGTGAAGTGAAAGGTGAGTGAAAGCTGCGACATCGCCCCGAAGTCACCCTCACCCTTTTTGGTCACGATGAAATGTCGCATGATTTCGCACGTGAAGGTTTGGCCTTGCCCCCAATCGTCAGTGCCCCAAAGGAAAAGAAGCAGGTCGCCGCACATGTTTAGCGCACATCCCTCAGCGCGGACAGCCCGATAAAAACTGATCATGAGCCGGATGCCCTGCGCTAACGTCAGGCCGGCCATCGGTGTGCCGGACTGCTTGATGCGCTTCTCCAACTCCTCTTTTGAGTTCTTCGGCGTCATGGAGGCGCGATGATCGAACAGACCGTAATCTAAAATTGACCCGCGAATTTGTCAAATAACAGGGGAGACTTGGCAAAATCTGGTGAAGAGTGACGAGTTGCCGAAGTTCTTCAGGTCTCCCCTCCGCTCCAGAACCGTTTGTCAACGCCGCCGCGCCATCGGTCTCAATGTCTTCATTCGACGGAGTTTCCACCGGATGCGAAGGAGAAAAGTCACGCGTGCAACGTTGTGTGGCACAACGCGGCGAGGGACTGGACACGAAAAGAAATTCCTGAAATGATGGCGGCGTGAAGCAGTCAATCGTGACGTTGGACATGGAAGGCGTGTTGACGCCGGAGATATGGATCGCGGTGGCCGAGAAGACGGGCATCGCGGAGTTGCGCCGGACCACGCGGGATGAGCCGGATTACGACAAGCTCATGCGCGGGCGGCTGGCCATCCTCGACCGGCACGGCCTGAAGCTCTCGGACATCCAGGCGGTGATCGGGACGCTGCGGCCGTTGGACGGGGCGCTGGAGTTTCTGCAGGAGTTGCGGTCGTTTTCGCAGGCGCTGATCCTCTCGGACACGTTCGAGCAGTTTGCGCAGCCGTTGATGCGGCAACTGGAGTGGCCAACGCTGTTCTGCCACCGGCTGGTGGTGGAGAAGGATCGGATCGTCGGCTACGCGCTGCGCATCCCGGAGCAGAAACAGCGGACGGTGGCCGCGCTGAAGCTGCTGAACTACAACGTGATCTCGGTCGGCGATTCGTTCAACGACACGCTGATGCTGATCGAGGCGCACACGGGTTTCCTATTCCACGCGCCGGCGAACGTGAAGGCGCAGTTTCCGCAGTTCAAGGCGATGGAGGCTTACGACGAGTTGCTGAAGCTGATCCGGAAGGCAATGTAGAGGCGGGGGATTGGGGTGGCTGTCAGAGCCGCAATTTCAAACTGAAAAACACGCAGTCGCGGTGATGCGCGGTTGACAGTTGCCCGTTGATGTGCTTTCTTGCAACGCTTTTTGCTTCCACCCCGGCGGCTTGGGCCGCAAGAACTGGAAGCGCCGTGTCCAATGCAGTGAATTCAGGCAGAACGGTTTCTTCATGAGCACTACGAATGCTTCGAGCAGCAATGAGGCGGTCGCGCCCAACGCGGTCCCCATCAAGGATGCGGTGATCCGCATCGCGGGCAATTCCCAGGACGGCATCCAGACCGTTGGTGAATTGCTCGCGCGCCTCAGCGGCCGCACGGCGCAGGAGGTCATGAGCTACATGACCATCCCGGCGACGATCAGCGGCGGGCCTTCGATTTATCAGGTGCGGATCGGCTCGGACCATGTGTTGTCGGTGGGCGACGTGGTGGACGTGCTGGTGGCGTTTTACCAGCATTCCTACGAGGGACACATCAGCGCGTTGCGCGACGGCGGCGTGTTGATCTACGACCCGGACCAGGTGAAACCGAACCTGGAGGACAAGCGGTTCACGTACGTTGGCGTGCCGATGACGACGCTGACCATCGAAGCGATCGGCGGCAAGGGACGCGATAAGGGCAAGAACATGTTCCTGCTCGGACTCATTGCGCGGATGTTCGACCTGAACCTGCCGAAGCTGGAGACAATGTTGAAGGATTGGGGCGCCAAGCGCGACGCGAGCACGATGGAAGCGACGATGAACGCGTTCCACGCCGGCTACGGGTTTGACATCGGCCGGATGGGGCAGAATTTCCGGTTCATCCCGAACGAGCAGCGCAGCGGCAGGCCGTTGATGGTGATGACCGGCAATCAAGCGATGGCGTACGGGTTGATCGCGGCGGGCGTGCGGTTCGGCGCGGCATATCCGATCACGCCGTGGAGTTCGATCATGGAGATCATGCGGGCGGAGTTGCCGAAATACGGCGGCATTTTCCTGCAGGCCGAGGACGAGATCGCGGCGGTGTGCGCGGCCATCGGCGCAAGCTATGGCGGCCGTGTGGCGGTGACGGGCACGAGCGGGCCTGGGCTGGCGTTGAAGACGGAGGCCATCGGCTGGGCGGTGATGGCGGAGATTCCGCTGGTGGTGATTGACGTGCAGCGCGGCGGGCCGTCCACCGGCCTGCCGACAAAGATGGAGCAGAGCGACCTGAACATCGCCGTTTTCGGCGGACATGGCGATTGTCCGCGCATCGTTGTCGCGCCGCGCAACGTCGAGGATGCGTTCTACATTTCCATCGAGGCGGTGAAACTCGCGCGCGACTACAGTTGTCCGGTCATCATCCTGAGCGACCAAGCCATCGGTTTCCGCGTGGAGGCGTTTGAGGTGCCGGACTTGAAGGCGCTTGTGCAGGAGATGCCGATTGACTTCACGCCGCGCGGCGCGGACTTCAAGCCCTACGAAGACACGCCGGACGGCATCCCGCACCATGCGCCGCCGGGCACGCCGATCGCCAACAACAACTTCCCGATCCTGTCCGGGTTGGAGCACAACGAGGCGGGCCATCCGGGCGAGGACCCGAAGTTCCACGTGGTGATGACGGCCAAGCGCCGCCGCAAACTACAGAAGCTTGCTGAGAAGCTGCCGACGCCGGAGGTGTTCGGCCCGGCGGAGGGCGACGTGCTGCTGGTAAGCTGGGGTTCCGCCTACGGTCCCACGCGCGAAGCGGCGGAGAAATCCATTGCCGCGGGCCAGCCCATGTCGGCGCTTTGCATCCGCTACCTGAATCCGCTGCCGTCGGGCCTCGGAAAGATTTTCAGCCGGTTCAAACACATCCTCGTCGTCGAGAACAACGACAGCGGACTCTATGGCTACGGCCAGCTCGCCGCCATTCTGCGCGCCTGCTGTTGCGACGCGCGCATCCGGGGCATCAACAAAACAGATGGGCTGAGTTTCAAAGTCACCGAAATCCTCGACGCCGTCCGAGCACAGATTTCCTAGAGGGACAACGAGCAACCCTGTTTTCCAATTTCAAATCTTCAAAGTGCCATGAATAACGCCACCAACAATCCTTCCTCAGGCGCGGCGGCCGTCGCGCCGCCCACGCAGCCCGGCCAGCCGGCACCCTACAAGAAAGTGGAACTTAAGAGCGACCGGCCAACCTGGTGTCCCGGTTGCGGCGATTTCACGGTGCTGGACCTCTATTTCCGGCTTTGCGAACGGCGGCAAGTGACGCGCGAGAAAATCACCTCCGTCTCCGGCATCGGCTGTTCCAGCCGCTTCCCTTACTTCGTGCAAGCGCACGGCGTGCACTTCATCCACGGTCGGGCCGTGGCCTTCGCCACCGGGCTGTCGTTGAGTCGGCCGGACCTGCATGTGTTTGTGTTCAGTGGCGACGGCGACGCCTATTCCATCGGAGGCAACCATCTGGAGCACGCCGCGCGGAAGAACATTCACATGACCCTGGTGGTCATGGACAACAACGTTTATGGACTGACCAAGAAACAGACCTCGCCGACATCGCCGATTGGTTTCAAAAGCAAGACCGACCCGATGGGCGCAATGGACACGCCGACGAACCCGCTGAAGAAGCTCATCTCCGCCGGCGCGACGTTCGTGGCCCGCACCAGCCACACCAACCCGCAGCACGTGTTGCAAATGATGGAACGGGCGATGGATCACCGCGGCTTTTCGGTCATCGAGTGTCTCAGCGAATGCGTGGAGTTCTATCCCGGCGCCTTCGACGCCGCCAACCCGCGCAAAGGCGGACAGTTCACACTCATCGAAGAAAAGAAAAAAGACGGCACGCCGGAGGATGCGAAGCGGCACGATCCCAGCGACGAAGTGGCCGCCTACCGCCTGGCCTCGCTGCCGTTCCCCGGCGTTTTCGGCGTGTTCTACCAGGTCAATCAGCCCGCAAAAAACGACAAGGAAAAACAACTCATAGACACGGCACGCGCCGCCACCAGCAACGCGCCGCCGCTGGCCGTCCTGCAAAAGACCTTTGACCGGATGAAGTAACCGGTTGGCAGCCGCTTGAGGAGCGGCGCGACCTGGAAGAACCGGCGCTTGGCGGATGCCGCCGAAAGGTCGTTGCGGACTTGACGGGGGGAGGGGAGATTGTTATTCTCCAATCACTATTTGCAGCGAGGAAAATTGTTGCTGGAGGCCAAACATGAAGTCAAAGAAAACAGTGGTTTGGAGCGCGGTGTTGTGTGTGGCGGTTTGTGCCATGACGATGGCGACGCCGGCGCAAGCCTACGACATGGGCACCAAAGCGTGTCAGGGGCTGGCCGGAGTGACATTGGGGTTCTTGGAGCTGCCCGGTAACATGGTGGACGTCAGCAACAAAGAGGGTGTTTTGCTGGGTTGTACCGAAGGTTTTCTGAAAGGTTTGGTCATGGTGCCTATCCGCGAGTTGGTCGGCGCCTATCAGGTGCTGACGTTCCCGTTTGACATAGAGAAGGGATACAAGCCGGTGCTGGAGCCGGATTATCCTTGGAGCTATTTTTGCGCGGAGGATCAGCCCAAGACAGGCGACACGAAAAAATAGATGGCGTCGCAAGCCGGGGAAGTTGAAGGCTTGACTTGTCGGCGCGGTCAGTTACGCTTTTGCGGTTGTTTTACAAGCGGAGGAAATGAAAAGAATGAAACTCAAAACTATTGGATTTGCGGTTATTCTGGGACTTGGCGTGATGGCGGCAAGCCTGCCAGGTACGGCCCGTGCGCAAGATGCGGCCAACAAATTTGGACGTGGTTTTGCCGGATGCGCCTTGGGCTGGCTTGAACTGCCCGGTAATATTTACGAAGAGGGCACCAAGAACGGCTGGGTCATGGGTGCGACCGTCGGATTTGGCAAGGGTATCGGCATGGTCGTGGTTCGCACGCTGGTTGGCGTGTACGAACTCGTGACGTTCCCGATCCCGGCGCCGGACGAATATAACTCGATCCTGAAGCCGGATTATCCTTGGGGTTACTTCACCGGCGAAGGCGAGGTTACGGTTCCCGCCACGACGGCAACGCCGGCGCGTTAGTCACCGATCCAACAAAGTCCAATCAAGAAATCTCGACGGAGTGCCATGAAAAACATTTCCCTGACCCTTAAAATGGCGGTGTTGGCCGGAGTCATTGGCTTCGGCGCCGCCAATCTCTTCGCGGCCGACGAAACCCCAGCGGTGGACAACCAAACCGCCGGTGCGAAGTTCACTCGCAGCGTTGTCGGCCTCGTGTTTGGCTGGCTGGAACTGCCGAATCAGATGTATCAATCGGCCGTGGTAGACGGCCCTGGCATGGCGGCCACCGTTGGCTTTGCCAAGGGTCTGGGCATGGTTTGCGCCCGTTACATCTGCAGCACCTACGAGTTCCTGACCTTCCCGTTCCCGATCAACGACTTCAAGCCGGTGATGGATCAAGAATATCCTTGGGGCTATCTCGCCGCCGAGGGCAACATCACGGTGCCGGCGGCAACGTCCGCCTCGCAACAGAAAAAGTGACCGGCGCGAACGATTGTTAAACCGAAAGGCGGCTCGCAGACGAGCCGCCTTTTTGTTTTCTGTGGAAAGCCCGGTGCGGAAGACATGTGGCGCGTTGGGAGAAGGTGTGCCAGTCCTCCACGGGGGTGTTATGATTCAAGGCTCGCCAGATACCGCTCGCAATCAATCGCCGCCGCGCAACCCAGCCCCGCCGCGGTGATCGCCTGGCGATAAACGCGGTCCACGCAGTCGCCCGCGCCGAAAACGCCCGTCACGTTGGTTGCCGTGCCTTGCCGGCAAATCAGGTAGCCGTCCGCGTCCATCTCCAATTGGCCGGCAAACAGGCGCGTGTTGGGCGCGTGGCCGATCGCCACGAAAACACCGGCACACTCCAGCGTGCGTGTTTGGCTGCTCTTCACGTCTTTCAGAATCACGCCTGTCACGCGGTCCTGTTTCACGTCGAGCACGTCCGTCACCACCGTGTTCCACACGAACTCGATTTTCGGATTCTTGAACGCCCGTTCTTGCATGATCTTGGAGGCCCGCAGGGCGTCGCGACGATGGATCACAAACACGCGCGAGCCGAACCGCGTCAGATAGGTTGCCTCCTCGATCGCCGAATCGCCGCCGCCGACGACCACCAACGGGTGGTTGCGGAACATTGGCAGCGCCCCGTCGCACGTCGCGCAATAGGTCACACCCTTTCGCTCCAGCAGACTCTCGCTCTCCAGACCCAAATGCCGGTGGCTTGCGCCAGTGGCGACGATGAGCGCCCTCGTTTCGATGACGCCGTCTCCCGCCGTCACGCGGAACGGTCGTTGCGAAAAATCCACCTTCTCCACCGTGTCGTTGGCGACGCGCGCGCCAAACTTCTCGGCCTGTTTTTGAGCCCGCATCACGAACTCCGTCCCGTCAATGCCGTCGGGAAAACCGGGGAAATTCTCAACGATGCTCGTGGTGGTCAGCAACCCGCCCGGCGATGCGCCCGCCAACACCAGCGGTGACAGATTCGCCCGCGCCGCGTAAAGCGCCGCCGTCAGTCCCGCGCAACCCGTGCCGATGATTAAAACGTTTTCCATGAATTGTTCTCCGCAAATCCACTCAACCAGTTTTGCCCAACATATTCGCCGCCGCGCGCCATTGCAACGCCGGACTCTGGGCTTGCCGGACTCAGAGCTTGCCTCTGGCCGCCAAGGTCATTAGTTTTCCTGCCATGAAGCGTCCCTTGGTGGGAGTCGCTGTGGTGTTCTGTGCCGGAATTGCGGCCGGCGAGTGGATTGGGTTGCCGCTTGCCGTTTCGTGGATTGCGTTTTCGGCCGTTGCTGCCGCGTCGGCGTTTTTGTTGAGCCGCCGAACGGGCCTTGCCGCTGTTTACGTCACGGTTCTGTTGGGCGGCCAGTTGGCACACCGGCTTGCCAACACTTATCCGCAGCCCTGCCACCTCTTGCGCCTCCTCACCGACCGGCCGCAAAACGTCCTCCTTCGCGCCACGGTCACGGTGGAACCCGTGCGCATGATTTACCAGCGCACGCGCGGCCCGCAAGAGCGAGACTTTTTCTTCGCTCGAGCCAGCGCGCTTGACCGTGGCGAAGGGTGGGAGAGGGCGGCCGGGGATGTCGTGGTGTGGCTTGACCAGCCGCCTGCCGATGACCAACTGCGCTATGGGGACCAGATCGAGTTTCGCGCGTTGGTGCGCCAGCCAGCGCCGGCGCCGAATCCGGGCCTTTTTGATTACCCCACGTATCTGGCGCGGCGCGGCGTGTTTTATGAGGCGCGCATCCACAGCGCTGCCGCCGTCAGCGTGCTCGGTCACCGGGCGTCCTGGTGGATGGAGGCTGGCATGTGGATGCAACGCCATTTCCTCGCCAGCGCCGCGCGCGGTTTGGAAACACGCCGCGCTGGCGACGAGCCGGTCATTGTCGGTTTGCTGCGCGCGATGCTGGTGGGTTTTCGGCCGGGCCTTACCAATGAACTCGCCGAGCCGTTCATGCGGACCGGCACGATGCATGTTTTCGCCGTCAGCGGCCTGCACGTCGCGGTCATCGCCGGCATTCTGGTCGGGTTACTGCGCTTCTGCCGCATGGGCCGGCTCGGCTGTGCGCTCATCGCGCTGCCGCTGTTGTTATTCTACACCATTGCGACCGGCGCGCCCGCGTCGGCGGTTCGGGCCTTTTTGATGGCGGCCATGGTGATCATCGGCTGGAGTCTGCCGCGTCCCACGAATTTGCTGAACAACCTCGCCGCGTCGGCCATCGTCATTTTGGTGTGCGATCCGATGCAGATGTTCGATGCGGGGTTTCAGCTTTCCTACGCCGCCGTTCTTGCCATTGCCATGCTGGTTCCCCGCCCCGGATTTCTCGTCCGAACGCTCTATCGGCACGCCGATCCGAAGCCCGATTCCAAACAGGAACCCGAATCCGCAACGGCTTGGCCGCGGCTTCCGGGTCGCCTGCCGGACTTTTTCGTTTGCGATCCCTATTTGCCGGTGAAACTGCTCCCGCGCTGGCGGCGCGCCTGGTATGCCGCCGTCCGAACCGTCAACGCTTCCCTCGCCATTTCCGTCGCGTCTTTCATTGGAACGATGCCGCTGATCGCACACTATTTTCATCTGTTCACGGCCATCAACTTCCTCTCCAACCTCGTCATCGTGCCCTTGAGCACGCTGACCATTGTCACTGGCTTTGCGTCGTTTCTACTGGACCTGGTTTGCCGGCCGCTCGCGGCGCTGCTCAACAACGCAAACTACTTCTTCATGGAACTGATGCTCGGCGCCAGCCACCTGTTTGAGCGCGTGCCGCTCGCGTTTGTCTACGTCAAGACGCCGCCGCTCTGGCTCTCAGCGATTTTCTACGTTGGGCTTGGATGGTTCCTCTGGGCCGGCATGAGAAAGCTGGCCCATCGTTTCGCGTGGCTTGGAGTGGCGGCGCTGTGCGCGCTGGCGGTCGGCCTCGCTGCGCGCAACGGCGGGCAAACCACCGTGTTGACGGTCCTCAACGTCGGCGACGGCGGCGCGGTGTTCGTGGACACGCCAGTCGGAAAGCATGACGCGCTCATTGATTGCGGCCCGGCCAAATCCGCCGACTTCATTCTCAAGCCGTTTCTTCGCGCACAGGGATGCGACGCCATCGAAACGCTGGTTCTGACTCATCCCGACGCCAGCCATGTTGGCGCCGTTGGTGCGGTGCTCGACGGCTTTCGGCCGTGGCGGATTTTCGACAACGGCCAGAGCCGTTGGGCGCGGCTCGCCTCCGGCCCGCTGCCCGGTTTCCGTGCGTCACGACTCGTGGCCGGCGCGACGCTGCCGCTGGACGCGAACACCGAGCTTCGCGTGTTGCACCCGAAGGCGGGTCGCCTGCCGCTCGTGGCCGACGACGCGGCGCTGGTGATGCAACTGCGCTGCGGCTTGCATCGCGTGCTGCTGGCCTCAGACATCGGAGCGACCGTCGAGCGCACGTTGGCGGCGGCGGGCACGGATTTGCGCAGCGACATCCTGATCAAGGGGCTTCATAGCCGTGAAGACTCCTGCACGGATGATTTTCTCGATGCCGTCGCTCCGCAGTGGGTCATCATCAGCGCGGGCGAAACCGCGCTGCAACAACCCGCCATGCAGGCGATGTTCGAGCGGGTCGCGGCTCACGGCGCGCGGTTGCTTTGCACCGGCCGCGACGGCGGCGTCACCGTCCGGCTTTCGCCCGACGACCTGGATGTGAAAAGCTTTTGGCCGGCCCCGGCCACTGTGATAAGCTCTGCACAACGCAGGGCGCCCTGAACATGCGGCGTCGGCAACTTGCATGGCTTTCGATCCCGACACGGAATTGATGTTGAAGGTTCGCCGCGACGACCGCGCCGCGTTCGAGACGCTCGTGGTGAAATACCAGCGGCCGGTCCTCAACATGATCTATCGCAGCATCAGCGACCCGACGGAGGCGGAGGATCTCTCGCAAAACGTTTTCGTCCAGGTTTGGAAATCCCGCGGCCGCTACAAACCCTCCGCGAAGTTCTCGACCTGGCTTTTCACCATCGCCCGCAACATGTGCCTCAACGAAGTGCGCCGTCGCGCGCGGCATCCGGCTGACTCGCTGGACAAGCCGCTGACTGACGCGACCGATGGCAACGAGTCGGTGTGGCAGGTTCCCGATCCGGGCGCAAAGTCGCCGGTCGAGAACGCATTGTCCGCCGAGTTGCACCGGCGGGTGGACGCAGCGCTGGCGGCTTTGCCGGAGGATCAGCGGACCGCGCTGCTGCTCCTGCGCCATCACCACATGCCTTACGAGGAGATCGCCAAAGTGCTGCGCTGCTCGCTGTCCGCCACGAAGTCCATTATTCATCGAGCACGCGCTACGTTGCGCGACCAGCTTAAACCGTATCTGCAATCATGAAAAACTTCGCGAAACTTTCCGGCGGGACGGGTGTTGAAGGAAATGAGGTTATTCAAAAATGAACTGTACTCAGTTTCAAGCCGAGTTTGACCGCTTGCTGGACGGACAACTGGACGCCCGGACGAGCGAGTCGCTGCGTGCGCATCTGGCGAATTGTCCTGATTGCGCCGCGGCTTGGGGCGGTTACGAAGGCGCATGGGCCGCGTTCGCATCCGCGCCGGAACTTGAGCCATCCTCGAATTTTGCCGCCCGCGTCATGAGCGGGATCGAGCGGGTTGAGCGGGAGTTGCCCGCGCGCGTCTGGTCCTTCCCGCGGCTGGCACGGTGGTTCGCGCCTGTGACGGCAGCCCTTGCGCTTTTCGCGGCGGCTACCGGCATCTGGACGCACTACGAGTCCGATGCCGATCAAACCGCCAGCCAGGAACTGGTTGTCAACCTGCCGGTGGTGCAACATTTGGATTTGCTAAACGATCTCGACATCATCGCGAATCTCGACCGGCTTGCGCCGCCGCCTGAACACGATCCGATCGAGGAAATGATGAGCGCGCTTTGGAATAGCTGATGAGCCGGGCCATTTTCATTTTGATTCTGATCCTCGGTTGCCTTGCGCCTGCCAGCCGGGCCATCCCGGGCACCGAGCCGGCTTCCACGAATTCTTCGAGCGCAGACGCTACGCTGCCTGACAATCTGCCGGCGCGGCTGCGCGACAAGCTGGCGAAACTCCCGCCGGCCGAACGCCAGAAGCTGTTGGATCGTTGGTTACAACTCCGCAGCCTGCCGCCGGAGGCGCGCAAGATGTTGAACAAGAATTACCAGAAATTTCGGAACATGACGCCCGAACAGCGGGAAGAATTGAAAAAGCGGCTCCAGCAATGGCAGAACATGTCCGCCGAACAGAAAAAGCAGCTTCAGGAAAATTTCGAACGCTGGAAAAAGCTCACGCCGCAGGAACGAGAGGAATTGCGCAAGCGTCATGCCCGCCGTCCAACGAACGACGGCGAAACTTCGCCAGGAAGCCCGCGCAACCCTGCGGCCAAGGCTGTGCCCGCTTCTGTCAACTTGCCGTAAGCGCCTGCTCTCTCACCACGGCATCAGCCGGTGGCACGAATCAGTTTCGCGGCAAACACGCCGTCCATTCCGTCGCGCGGCGGGAAAGTGTCCAGGTGGCAATTCTGGGTAAACTGGGGATTGGATTTCACAAACGCTTCCACGACATGCTGGTTTTCCTCCGGTTCCAGACTGCACGTGCTATAGACCAGCGCGCCGCCGCGTTTGACGCGCCGGGCCGCCGCTTGCAGCAACCTCAACTGCTCCGCCCCCAGCCGCTCCATGTCGCCTGCGCGCCGCCGCCACCGGGCGTCGGCGCGCCGCCGCAGCACACCAGTGTTTGAGCACGGCACGTCCACCAACGCGCGGTCGAACCATGTTTCGCCCGCATCCGCCTCGCTTGTTGGCCGGACGCTGACGCAAGTGATTCCCAACCGGGCGCAGTTCGTCACCACCTGCTTCAGCCGTTGCGCCGACGAATCCTCGGCCACGATCTCGCCCCGATCCTGCATCATTTGCGCGAGGCAGGTTGTCTTGCCGCCTGGCGCGGCGCAGGCGTCCAGCACGCGCTCGCCCGGTTGCGCGTCCAGCAACTTGACCGCCAGTAGCGTGCTTGGGTCCTGAATGTAAAACTCGCCTTCCGCAAAGCCCGGCAGCCGTTCGGCCGATTCCGCGGCGCGAACTTCGATCATCGGCATGGAGCACAACGGGGTGTTTGCGAGTTCGGCCTCGACGCCTGCCTCGTGCCACTTCGCCAGCAGCGCCTCCGCCGTCGTTCGCATCGTGTTGACGCGCGCAAAGAGTTTTGGCGGGCGGTTGTTCCAATCAAGCAGCGACCGCGTGTCAGCTTCGCCGTAACGCGCCACCCATCGCGCGACCAGCCAATCCGGATGGGAGCATCGAACCGCCAACGGCTGGTGCGCCAGCGCCGACGCCAGCGCCGCGCGATCCCGCTGGGCGTTCCGCAACAGGCCGTTCAGAAAACCCGCCAGCCGCTCCGATGACCCGTGTTTCGCAAGCTCCACCGTCGAATTCACCGCCGCGTGCGCGGGCACCCGGTCGAGAAAAAACAGTTGATACAACCCCAGCCGCGCCAGCGCCGCGATGTCGGATTTTGGCGGGCGTTTCGCCTTTTGCGCCATCAGCCAGTCGAGAGCCGCCCGCTGTCGCAGGCAACCGTAAAACAACTCCGTCACCAGCGCGCGGTCCCGCGCCGGCAACGGCAATCCTTGCAGGGCGGCGTGCAGCAGCTCGTCGGCCGCGCCGCGGCCGGTTTCCCACTCGCACAGTAGTTTGAAAACAATTTCTCTTGGATTGATGGCAGTCACGCGATAGCTTTTACCACTTTTCAACATGACTGACGAACAAATCCAAGCATTACTCGACGACGGCAAGGTGGAAGCCCGCCACGTGGGCGCGCTCAAAAAGCTCGATCCGGGCGTTTACTGCGTCCATCGCAGTTGGGGCTTCGGCAAAGTGACCGCCTTTGACAACATTTTCGGCAAGTTTCAGATAGATTTCAAAGGCAGACCCGGCCATTCCATGGACGCGCGCTATGCGGCCGAGTCGCTGGAGATTCTGCTGGCCGAGCACATTCTTGTGCGGAAAACAACCGGCCTGGACGCGCTGAAGCGCACCGCCGTCGAACAACCGCTGGAGTTGATGCGGATCGTGCTGGCCAGTTTTGGCGGCCAGGCGATGGTGGAGCCTGTCGCCGACGCCTTGTGCCCGGAGGTCATCGCCGCGCCGGACTGGAAGAAGTGGTGGGATGGCGCCAAGCGCCTGATGAAGAAGGATCCGCACTTCGGCGTTCCCGCGAAGAAAACCGAGCCGTTTGTGTTGCGCGACAAACCGCAGAGGCCCGAGGAAGAACTGCTCAAGACTTTCGCTGCTGCCACGCACCTCAAACAGAAGCTTCAGGCGGCCGAGCAGTTGTTGCGGGTCGCGGACCAGCTTCCGGATGCGCCGGACACACTGGGACCGGTGATTCACGCGCTGAGCGACGAGATCAAAGCCGCGCCCAACCGCGATCCCGCCATGACGCTTGAAGCCATCTGGGTCCGCGACGAACTCGCCGCGCTCTGCGGGCATCAGACGCCGCACACCGTCGAGCAAATTCACGAAGTGGTGCGGAACGTCCGTCATCTCGGCGAACTGTTGCAATCGCTGCCGTCGGCGAAACAGAAACGGCTTCTGCCTCATTTGCGCACCGCCTATCCCGACACCTGGCATGACACACTGCGCCAGATACTCCTGAGCGCCGACGCGAAGCTCGCTGGTGACATCATTGATTTCTTGATTGCCGAGAACCAGGGCGAGGTCGTGCGTGCGTTTCTCGACCGCGCGGTTCGCGAGCACTCCGCCACCAGCGATCTGCTTCTCTGGATTTGCCGCAGCCGCAATCAGCAGGCGATGGCCGACATGATTACACCGCTGCTGAATGCGCGTCTGGCCTCCGCTATTCTCCACGCCATCCAGCGCGAGCACGCCGGAACCGGCCGCAAGAAAAGCCTGCTGCTCGAATGTTTGGTCAACGACCACTCGCTGCTGGCCGAATTGTTGCGCGAGGCGGACATTGAAGACACGCGGGACATCGCGCGCAAGTTGCTGGCGCACCCGGCCGTGGGTGAGATGGATCGGCGCTCGTTGCTGGCGCGGATCATCAAGATTCATCCGCTGATCCAGGCGTTGCTGACCGGCGGCGCCGAAGTTCGCCAGCAAACGATCACGGTTTCCTGGGAAAGCCTGGAGCAGCGAAAGATCGAATATGACGAGCTGATTACGAAGCGCATGCCGGCCAACACGCGCGACATTGCCATTGCCCGAAGTTACGGCGATCTCCGCGAAAACTTTGAGTTCAAAGCCGCCAAGGAAATGCAAAAAGTGCTCATGGCGCGCAAGGGCGAGCTGGAACTCATGCTGGCCAATTCGCGCGGCACGGACTTCGCGGACGCCAAGGCGGAGGCCGTCGGCATCGGCACCGTGGTGACGCTCGCGGACCTCACGGAAAACAAAACCGTCCGCTACGCCATTCTCGGCGCGTGGGACAGCGATGTGGACCGCGGCATCATCAGCTACCAGACGACGCTGGCGCAGGCGTTGCTGAACAAGAAAACCGGCGAGGATGCGGATTTCGAAATCGGCGGCCAGCGCCATCACGTCCGAGTCGAGAAGATCGAGCGCTACGTGGATTTGAAACAGGAAATCGGCCCGCCGTGCGCGCCGCGCCGGCCGGCCGGCACCGACGAACCTACCAGCGCCCCGGCAGCACCAGCCAGCAATTGAGCCACGCCCAGCCCGTGGCCATGCCCAGAAGCAGCACCAGCAGGTTGAGCCGCACACTCAACCGGTGCAACCCTTGCCAGCGCGCGAACACTTCCTCGCGCGCGTCCTGGTCATCGGATGTGCGCGCCTCGGTTGCCTCGTCGCGAAGCGAGTTCAGGCGCGGCAGGAGCCGCTGCCGCGCCCAGGCCACAATCACCATCATTCCAAACAACAAGACCAGCACCGTCGAGCCGCCTTTCCATGGCCAGTATCGTGTGGCAATTAGCGCCCCGCCGCTGCCCAGTCCGATCAACCCGCAGACAAGTCCCAGCAGATAATAGCGCGGAAAGAGGGTGCGCATGAACTTGCCGGCGTGTTCCACTTCCAACGCCCGGAATGCCGTCGGTGCGACCACGAACGAGAAGAAGGTGATTGCGCCGAACCACAACGCCCACGACGCCAGGAAGAGATAGCCCAGTGCGACGCTCATTGCGGTCCAGCCTACCGATACCGGCCGCAACTGCCAATAGCGAAAGTGGGTGCGGCATTCCCGCGCTCCACCACCGCGAACGCCGGCGCTAGGACTGCGCCACCAGCGATTGAAAGCCCGGCAGCCGTCTCATGCTCTCGAAGTCTTCCTCGTCGCGGGCGAGCCGGCCATACGTCGTATCCTTGCGGATGGCGTTTTCCAGCAGAAGCAACGCTTCCGCGTGCCGGCCCTGAACGGCGAGGTAACAGGCCATGTTGTAATTGGCGAGCGGATGGCCAGTGCGGAGGCGCAACGCGTGCTCCAGCGCCTCGACGGCCGCTTCCAATGACCGCGTTCGCCGCCGGCAATACGCCAGATGAATCCATCCGTCCGTGTCCTTCGGCCGAAGGGTCAGCAGCTTCTTGAACCACGCCTCGGCTTCGGCATACCGCCGCGCGCACAGCAGGACGAAAGCCTTGGCGGCGACGGCGTCCCCGGAATCGGGCTGTTGCGCCAGCGCCGCGTCGAGTTCAGCCAGCGCGTCGTCGTGCATGCCCAGCGTCAGATATCCTTCCGCGGACTCCAGACGTTTCCGAATTTTCATCTCGTCCACAGTTGAATATCTCGTCCCTCTCGAAGGAAAATTCCAGCCCGATGTTTTCCTGATTTTTGGGGCAGGGAGGGGAGCCGGCCGATGTCGAGCAACGGCGCCCTATCGGACGGGTGCCGTATCGCCGCGAACCCTACGCGACAAACTCCAATTCGACAGGCTTGGGTAGCGCGCCCGCTTCGTAGCCGCGCCGCAGGAAAAGCTGGATCGCTTCGCGGCCTTTGTCGCCGTAGTCAAGCGTCCAGTCGTTCACATACATGCCGACGAACTTGTTGGCCAGCGGCGTGTCCATGTCGCGGGCGTAGGCCATGGCGTGCGCGACGGCAGGCGCGCGATGGGCTAGGCCGTAACGGATGCTTTCGGTCAGCAGGGGCGAGATGCGGCTCATCAACGGCGCGCCAAGCGACTTTTTAATCGCGTTGCCGCCGAGCGGCAGCGGCAGCCCGCCTGTGTCTTTCTTCCACCACGCGCCGAGGTCCACGCACATTTCGAGTCCTTCCTTCTGATACGTGAGTTGGCCTTCGTGAATGATGAGGCCCGCGTCGGCGTCGCCGCGTTTCACGGCCGCAAAAATCCTGTCGAACGGCACCACGATGTGATTGAACTCGCGCCCCAGCCAAAGCCGCATGGCGAGAAACGCGCTCGTCATCCGCCCCGGCACGGCGATCCGCATTTTCGCAATTTCATCCTTCGTCCGTTTCACCTTGCTGACGATCATCGGTCCGTAGCCGTCGCCCATTGAGGCGCCGCTCGGCAACAGGGCGTATTTGTCGAGTACGTAGGCGTAGGCGTGGATGGAGACGGCTGTCACGTCCAACTCGCCGCGCGTGGCGCGTTCGTTGAGCGTCTGGATGTCCTGGAGGATGTGCTCAAAGCGCAGGTCGCCGGTTTCAATCTTGCCGGTGGCCAGCGCGTAAAACATGAACGCATCGTCCGGATCGGGACTATGACCGAGCGTAATGGTGCGAACGGGCGAATCTTTTTGCCTTTGCATACGCCGCTTGTTATCTAGCTTTGCACATGGCGACGCCAAGCAAATTTGCAAAGTTTATTCGGTTCGATCCGGCGCAGATCGCGCGCGGTGACATCGCCTGATCGAAAGCCGCCGCCATCATGACCCCACATGCCGGCTCCACTACCTCTGCACCAGCCCGCCGCGTCACGCCGCGTTGGTGGCCGGCCTGGCTGATCCTTGGCCTGACGGCGCTCGGCATTGTTTACGTCCTCGTCCTGCGCGACGAACCGTCGTATCAACACCGCAACATGGCGACGATGGGCATTCTCATCGTCACAACCGTGGCGTTGCTGTTATGGACGATGTTTTTCTCGCGTCTGCGGTGGAAGACGCGCTGGTTGGCGTTCGTAGGTGTCGTTGCAACGCTCGCGCTGACCATGGCGCTGTTTGAGATTCATGGCGTGGACGGCGACCTGGTGCCAATTCTCAAGTTTCGCTGGCGTCACATCGCGCCAGTGGCGGTGGAAAGCTCCGCAAGCCTTCAACTTGCCGGCCCGGACCAAACAATGCCGGCGGCGGCTTTTCTCTGGCCGCAGTTCCTTGGGCCGTTCCGCAATTCGACGCTTCCCGACGGCCCGAAGCTAGCGCGCGATTGGAATGCACAACCACCCCTGAAACTCTGGCGCCAGCCCATCGGTGCGGCGTGGTCGGGCTTTGCCGTCGTGGGCAATCGCGCGGTGACGCTGGAGCAGCGCGGCAACGAGGAGTGGGTGGCTTGCTACGAGTTGCTCACGGGCAGGCGCTTGTGGAATCATGATGATGCAGCGCACTTTCACAGTCCCATCGCTGGCGATGGACCCCAGACTACGCCCACGATCGTCGGCGACAAGGTTGTGACACTCGGCGGCACGGGTATTCTGAACTGCCTCGACCTCGCCACCGGCAAGGCGGTCTGGAGCAAGAACATCCTCGCCGACAACCAGAGCCGCGTGGGCACATGGGGCGTCGCCGGTTCGCCCCTGGTGCTGGGCGGTTCGGTCATCGTCAATCCCGGGGGAACGAACGGACACTCGCTCGTGGCGTATCGGCTCGACGGTGGGGCGCGCCTCTGGAGCGGCGGCGATGATGAGGCAAGTTACAGTTCGCCGTGCACAGCGACGTTATGTGGCGTAGCGCAGGTGTTGATCTTCGACGAGCACGCGCTCTTTGGTCATGACCAGGCCACAGGCCGCGTGCTCTGGAAGTATCCGTGGGATTCGACCCATGAGCACATTGCACAACCGATCGTGTTGGACGGCGACCGCGTGCTCATCAGCAGCGGTTACGGCGTGGGCAGCCATCTGGTTCAGGTGCAACGTGACACCGCCGGCCGCTTCAGCGCGAAGCCACTTTGGAAGACGAGGAAGTTGAAATCGAAGTTCAACAACATGGTGACACGCGGCGGCTTCGTGTATGGCCTCGACGACGGCACGCTCGCCTGCGTGGACCTGGCAACCGGCGCGCTGAAATGGAGAGAAGGCCGCTACGGTCACGGGCAGTTCATTCTGGTGCAAGGTTTGTTGCTCATCACCGCCGAGAACGGCGAGTTGGTGTTGGTTGATCCGGTGCCGGACGGCCGGCGCGAATTGGCGAAGTTCCCGGCATTGAGCGGCAAGACATGGAATCCGCCCGCGCTGGCCGGCGATCTGTTGCTGGTGCGCAACGACGAGGAAGCCGCGTGTTATCGTTTGCAAGTGGCGCGTTAAGCTAAGCGACCGGATTGCTGGCTATTTCGTCAGCAACTCGATGAGTTCGTCATCCGCCGGAGGGAACTTGTAGCGATGCAGTTCCGCCGCAGTTACCCAGCGGCAGTCCTGACAATCGAGCGGCTTCGGCTCGCCGGCAAGCAGCTCGCATTCGAAGAAGCAGAGCCGCACCGTGCGCTCCGGGTAGGCGTGCGTGACATCGTGAACGAGCTGGCCGACGCGGACCGCGATGCCCAGTTCCTCCTGAAGCTCGCGCGCGAGGCATTGCTCGAACGTCTCGTTTGGCTCGCGCTTGCCGCCGGGGAATTCCCAGAAGTTGGCCAGAGGATCGTGCTTGTGCCGCTGGGCGATCAGGATCGAGCCGCCGCGCCGCAGAATCGCCGCAGCCACTTCGATCGCCGCGGGACCGCTCATGATTTCAGCGATTCCAGCTCCGCGAAGCGGCGTTCGAGGCAGGTGGTGTCGAGCGGCTGGCAGCCGAGTCCGCTCAGAACCGGCTCCGCATCCTGCGTGCTCGCGGAGCGCCAGAGATCCACCAGGAACTTCCCGGCGCGTTTGTCGGCCCACCAACGCTCGGAGAAGTTGCGCCGGAGATAATCCGCCAACTGCGCTTCGCCAACCCACGCGCGCAAATAATCGGCGCTGTAAAACCCCTCGTCCATGTCGAACAAATAGCCGCTGGGCTGGTAGATAAGGCCGGTGTATTCCGACAGCGTCCGCGCGTAAATCCTGCCGTCGCCCAGCGCGGCCTGCCCTTGCGCCTCATGCTGGCGGAAAAACGCAAACTCGGCACGCAATTTGCCGATGTAGCGCCGATACATGAAAAGGTCGCTGAGCACGCGGAAGTAGCGAATCCGCTCGGCCAGCTTCCGGCTCATGCGCATCACTTCTTCGAGCCACAGCGCGTCGAGCGTGATGTTCTGAAGGAGGAAGGCGTAGGTTTCCGTCAGCGCGTTCGAGCGGGACAGGTGGCGGTATTCGTAGGGCAGTTTTCCATCGGAGAATCCGAAGTGCAGCGCGTGGCCGGCTTCGTGCATGAACGTCTCGTAGTCCTGCAATCCGCCCACCGGCTTCAAAAGCAGATGAACCTCCTGCGGTATCTTCGCATCGAAGACACAGGCGCGCGGATTTTTCCGGTCGCGTTCTTCAAGGTCGAGTTTGATGTTCTTCTTCGCCTTGAGGTCAAGGCCCATCCGCCGAAGCGAGCCGAACAGGGTCGGCAGCATCTCCTTTTTCGGAAAGCGCGCGTCATAATCTCCCAGTTTCATCAGGAAGCTGGCGTGCCAGCGGTTCAGTGCCGGCTTGCCCTCCGCGGTGCGAAACGCCTTGCCTGTTTTCGCCGTCACCCAATGCGCCCAATGATCGCGGAACAGCAGCGCCGTCCGGTGGCCCGATTCGGTCAGGATGGCGATGAACTTTTCGTAGTCAAACTGCTTCATCGCCTCGCAATAGCCGATGTAGCTTTTGTAACCGAGATCACGCCGCAGGACTTGCAGGTCGCGCTGCAACAGCGCGAGCTTCTCGGGATTGAACTTCCGGTGAACGCAGTCTATCGCGGCGCCGAGCGTCTCGCGCTTGGCGAAATCCAGCTCGTTTTGCAACCGCGACGAGAGATTGTAGTAGGGCACCGGTTCGCCGTTGATCCTGACCTTGTGGTTGGCCAGGCCGGTCTGCAGCTGGTCGTCCAAGCGCGCGAGCTTGTGGTAGATGTAAAGACCCGCGCAGGTGAAGTGGAGCCGATCCAGCCGTTCGCGCTCGTCGGGATCGCGCGCGCGGTTCAGTTGCGCCTGCACCAGCTTCACAACCGACAGCGAGGCGAGCCATTCGTGGCGTTTCACGATCGGTTCGGTTTCCTGCTTCTCCTTCAAGCCGGCGCGCACCAGGCGCGTTTCGGTGGCGAGTTCGTAGTTGAGTTGCTCGATGTCCTTGAGGATTTTGGCGACGGTGAGTGGCATGGGAAAACAGGGGTTGAGGTTAGGCGGCGTTCAGTTTGCGGCCGACGCGTTTCTCGACGCTGGCCACTTTGGTTTTCAAACGGCCCCGGCGGCCCCGACGATAATCAATCTTGATGGCGCACTCGACGCGGCCGCAATCCTTGCGCATGGCTTCGTAGCACTTCCTGACCACCGCCATGCACTCGTCCCACTCGCCTTCAATCACCGTGCCCATCGCGTGGAGCCGGTAGTCCAGCCCGCTGCGGTCAATGATGTCGAGCGACCGGGCGACGTAGCGGCTGACGCTTTCGCCTTTGCCGATCGGATACATGCTGAATTCGAGCAAGACCATGATGCGCTTCGCTTGTTTGACCGCACCCTAATGATATAGTAGCGCCGCAATGCGACAAGTAGTTTATGTCTGTCTCTAAAAAAACCGGCATCCTCCTCATCACCCACGGCTCCGGGCGAAAGGAAACCAGATGCCCCTTGTTCACCCTCGTTCGCGAGCTTCGCCGCCGGCTTGGCAACGATTGCATCACGCCGTGTTTCCTGGAGCATGGCCGGCCTGACACCGCGACCGCGGTTCAACAACTGGTCGGCCGCGGGTGCAACCATATTGTTGTTCACGCCTTTTTCCCGGCGCCCGGCAAACCGTTGCCAGAGGACGTTGCACAGCTTCTCCGTGAGGCACTCAAGCGCCATCCGAACGTCACCTTCGAGCTCGGCGACGCGATGTTTGCCGAACCGGGTCTGACCGACCTGGTCGAGCAGCGGCTCGCGCATCTGCTCGCCGGCGGCGAAACGATTGGTTAACATCCCGGCATGGACACGACCCTTCCGCACCTTGTGCTGGTTCTCGGCGGATGCCGCAGCGGCAAGAGCCGTTTCGCGTTGGAATTAGCGGCGCGGCTCGGCAAACGCAAGCTGTTCATCGCCACCGCCGAACCGTTTGACGACGAGATGCGCGAACGCATCGCCAAGCATCGCGCCGCCCGCGGCCCGGGATGGCAAACCGTCGAGGCGCCGGTGGCGCTGGATGAAGCGTTGCGGAATCACGCGGCGGACGCCGATGTCATTGTCGTGGATTGCCTGACGGTCTGGCTGGGTAATCTGTTGTGCTCCGATCATCCGCCGTCGCGCTGGAAACCCGACGCGGTTTCATCGCTGCTGGCAGCACTGGCCGCACGGCGCGCGCATGTCATCGCCGTTTCCAATGAGGTCGGTCTGGGCATCGTGCCGGACAACGCACTCGGCCGCCGTTTTCGCGATGAACAAGGGCAACTCAACCAGCAAGTGGCCGCCATCGCCGACAGTGTTGTGTTTGTGGCCGCCGGCCTGCCGCTGGCGCTCAAGGGGAAACTGCCGTGATGTGTGCGTAGGACAGGCGTTTTGCCTGTCCGTGGTTGACTTCAAGACCGCACAGCAAGAGGCCTGTCCTGTTTTGGACCTACTGGGTCATCTGCTGGAAGCGCGGGAAAAGCCTGAGCTGCGTGAACCGCGGATCCTGCTGGGCGATTTGCTTGGCCGTGCCTGTGAGGCGAGCCATCTTTCCATCCGGCCCCGGCACATCAATGCCAATCACATTGGTGCCGAGAATGCGGATGGCTTTCTCCAACGCGTCCAGCGCTGGATCGACATGTTGCATTTGAACCTCTACGACGGCGAAGTCATACCAAGCCTGGGCATCGTCGGCATGGAAACCCAGGTATTTCCCCAACACCTTCTCGACGCGGTCAAAGCGGTTCAGCTGAACGTAGGTCTGCGCGAGGGTCTTGAACGGTTGGACCGGAAGTTCCTTGTTCTCGATGAGACGGTCAATGATCTGGTCCATCTCGCCAAATTTGCCGCGCGCGGCCAGGATGGACATGAACTCCATGATTTTGCCGAGGTCGCCCTGGCTGTTTTGCAGTTCCTGGCGCAGGCGAACTTCCCGGACGGCGACCTGCTTGAGGTTGTTGATCTGGTTGAGGACAACGCCGACCTGACTGTTGTACGGATCGTGTTTCTTGTAACCGTCCACCAGTTTCAGCGCTTCGTCGTATCGCTCAAGGCGCGTCAAAAACTCCGCATACCGGAACGTGGCCTCGACGTTGAACGGACAGAGGTGAATGGCCTGGTCGAAAGCGAACACCGCTTCGTTCGCGAGTTCGGGCTGGCGTTGTTCCGGCGGCGCCATCGTGACGCGCCAGGCGTAAAGGCCGGCGTGGGCCGTGCGGAGCTTGGAAAACGCGCGCTCGGCGTCGTCGTCGCGCCAGAACGCCGGATTGTGCTCCAAATACTTTTCAATGTAGTCCGTCCAGTATTTGTGGTTGCGGGCCACCATGTCGGGCGTGATCTTTGGCAACGGATCACGGTTGATCTTCATGATGACGCCGTAAGGCTCGAGGTAGTTATACATCCACTGGATGACGAAGCTTTCCTCGACGTAGAAGGAGCGCTTGTAATGCTCCTTGTCGAAGATCTGTTTCGAGACGAGGCCGTTGAGCGCGGTCACGGCCTGCACACCCTGGATGTTCACGCGGCCGCCGACGACCTGCACCATCTCGCCCGGCAACGCGGGGCGGTGCTGCAGCTCTTCGATGTAGGCGCGGATGGCGGCGGCGCTGTCTTCGTCGTTGGAAATGTAAATGTCTTCCTTCGGATAGGTCGTGTCGCGGCCCAGTAGTTTCTCCAGCGTGTTGAAGCGATCCTCGATGGCGCCAATCTCGCCGGCATATACCCGCTCCAGAAGCCGGCGATTCAGATACGAAGAGCCGCCCGCTTGCGGTCCCGTCTGGATCAGCTTTTGAACCTCCTCCGGGAAACTGAAGCCGGCGAATCGCTGTGGCTCATATAACCACTGGCCGAGCAGAAGCTGGTTCACTTCGCCCAGCAACCGTTTCAAAAAATCTTCGGAGAAACCGCCGTCCGCCGGTTGCTGATCCAGTTCCTGCCGCATTGCGGGCGAAAACTTTTGCCGCAAAAACTCCGAGACCGGGTCCGTGGGCCGTTGCAGTTTGACCACGAACGCCTTCCGGTCCTTCAAATCCTGCACCCACAGCATCGGCGAACACTTGCGCACCGGGCAGTATTGATACCGCAGGTAGCGCAGGTAGGTGTTCTCGGCCAGCGCGTTTTGCGTGATGATGTAAACATCCGGCCGCACGCGCGGGCAGAAAATTTCGTAGGTCGGCACGAAACGGCCCGGATCGGTGCCGCCGTAAAGGATCGCGTCCTTGTCCATCGGCGGATAGCCGTTGCCCGGCGCGAACATGTGGTAGCCGAAATACCACCCGAACATGTGGCCGCGCTGCTCGTTGTCGGACCAGTTGCGGAACATGCCGACGACCGGCATGCAGGCCACCAGCGCCAGAATGGACATCAACGGCAGTTTGTTGTCTTTGGCCACCAGCACGATGACTGACAGGCCGAAGATGATCCCCAACTGAACCAAGACCCAGAGCGACGCGAAAATCTCCGTTGCCGACAGCAAATGCAACTGCATGCTGAAGAAGTGCTCCACAAAACGTGAAAACGAATCGTTGAAAAACACCTGATAGATAAGCTGCATCATGCACGCCATCAACGCGCCGCCGTAAAGAAGCCAGCGCAGCTTGTCGAAGTGAACGTTTGAAACCACCAGCCCCCAGATCAGCCCATACCCGATGCATGCGCAAAACAGCGCGTGCGTCAGCATGAAAAAGACGCGGTCGTTGAACAACACCGCGCGATCCAGGGTCGGGTTGGCCAGCACGATGAACGTGACACTGGTGAAAAAGATCCCCGCCGCCGTGAAGATCAGCCATTTCTTCGCCCGCCATGCCGTGCCGTGAAACCATGCCAGCGCCGCGGCGCCGATCGCCACGAACATCCCGGTGTATTCCAAGAGCAGACCGTTGAAGAACACCACCATTTGATGCCAGAACTTCGACCATTCGCGGTAAATCTGCACCTTCTCGTATTGGCCGCGCGTGATGTGATGCCAGAAGCCGTCCTTGTTTTGCGTGAAGCCCCAGTTCATCGGCGGATTGGTGGAGGAGGCCAGTGGCGAGTAGCCGTAGAACAGAAGCCCTCCCAACACACATGCCGCCAGGATGGACGCCCGCTTCCAGTTGATGCGCGTGGGCCACCCTTCCAGCCGCGCCATCACTTCGCCCGCCAGCCAGATGATCGCCGGCGCCACTGCTGCAATCGCCCCATTCCAGAAATAACTCGATTGCGTGAAAAACGTCGCGTCATCCAGCACCCATTCCATGAACCACTGCCCCACCGCCACCACCCAGCACGCCCCGACGAGCGCGTCCATCAACACCGGCACGCTCACCAACGCGATCATGATGAAATACGCCGGCGCCATGAACAGCAACGTCTGGTGGTTGGTCAGCCCCAGCGCCCACAAGAAGCAGGTCCAATACAAATACTTGTCGCGCTGCGGATCGTGCATCCAGATGAACAACATCACCAGCGTGACCGCCATGAAAAGCCCGTTCAGCGTATAGACTTCGCCGATCACCGCCTGCGACCACGGCACCGGGCTGTAGGCGAAAATCAGCGCGCCCACCGTTCCGCAGACGGCGGCAATCCATTCTTCCTGTTCCTCCGTGAGGCTCTCGTGAAACAACTTCGACGAGCGCAGCAACATGGAGCCGCTCCGGGAAATCAGCAGCGCCAGCAACCCCGCCGCTGTTGCCCCGAACACGCCGCTCATGAAATTCACCCGCCACGCGATGTTGAAATTCCGCCGGCTTACATCCAGCCCGTCCGCCTTGACGTAATCCGGCACGGGATGCGGACTCAGCGGATTCAAGTGCTCAAACACAAACCCCAACACTGTCCAGATCGGATACCCCGGCGGATGCGGCACGCCCATCGTGTGCGCCCCGGTAATCAACTCGCCCGAATCCTCCAGCGTCACGTTGGGCGCCATCGTGATGAGGTAGCCCGTCAGCGCGATCGCCGCCGCCGCCGCCGCCGCCAGCCAGTCGCACTTGCGGAACAACCGGAACGACGCCACCGGCGCGGGAGCCGCCGGCACAGAGGGTTCGGGAAGCGGCGCCGACGGTTTCAGGTTCTTCGCGTTGCCACTTGCTGCACGTTGATTAGCCATATCGAAATCCGTGAAAAAGAGGGCGTGACTTTAAGGTTTGGCCCGCCAAGGGTCAATACGCCATTTTAGTCACGCGCCGGCCTTGGAATGTTCAAATAAACTGCGCCACCGCGCCTGCGCCGTCCGCGATAGAGACAAAGGGGCGTTTTTTTAATACACGGAACCATAAGCGGTTGGCCAGAGCAGACTCCAGTGGACACGGCCTAATTCTTCTGTAGGACGAAATCCTACACGCGGTGTCGGTGGTCTTTTTCCGGCGGGCAGGGCAGTCGCCCAAAATGTCCAACAAACCGCGGCGGCCTTGTGCGAATCGCCCGCCGCCTCAGCGGGCAACTGGTGGCACAGACCACTTGTCGTGTTCCTTGATCAGATCCACCAGACGGTCCACCGCTTCGGCTTCCGGAATGTTGAATTTTACGCACGTTTTGCCGACGTAGAGATTCACTTTGCCCGGCGCGCCGCCGACGTAGCCGAAATCCGCGTCGGCCATCTCGCCCAAGCCGTTCACGATGCAGCCCATCACCGCAATCTTCACTCCCTTCAAATGCGCCGTGGACTTCCGGATCCGCTCCGTCACCGTCTGGAGATTGAACAGCGTCCGGCCGCAGCTCGGGCAGGCCACATACTCCGCTTTGAACGACCGGCTGCCCGTCGCCTGCAAAATGTTGTAGGCCAGCCGCAACCCCGCCTCCGCGCCCGCCTCGCCGCGCACGAGAATCGCGTCGCCGATGCCGTCGCAGATCAAAGCGCCGATCATTGACGCCGCCTGGAGCATCGCGTCGAGGGAATCCGCCGCGCTTGCCGGCGCCTTCAAAACGTCCTTCAGCAGAATCGGTGCGCGGCAACCGCGCGCATCCAGTTTCGCCGCCAGGATGCGGTAGGCGACGATGGAACTCAGCGGCACACCGTCTTTGACCGCCACCAGATGGTTGTCCGAAATCCGGCTCAGATCATCGTTCAGCGGGTCCACTTCCACCACGCCGCTTTGCTCGAAGATTAACTCCGGTTGCGTGTCGCCGAGTTGGCCCCGCTTCGGCGCGAGTTGGCCAAACGCCGCGTTCGTCACACAGACGCGAACCAGATTCTCGCCGCCGACTTTCGTTGAACCGGCGGCCAGTTCCCGCGTCTTGCGCCGGGCGTAGCTGAACGGATCGCGCGTCTCCTTCACGTCTGCCGCCAGTTCGGGCGCTGCCGGCCCGCTCAGCCGGTCGTTGAACTTTTTCACCAGCGCGTAGGCCACGGGGATTTCATGGACGCTGTCTTCCGTGAGCGACACGCGAACCGTGTCGCCGATGCCGTCCTCCAACAGCGCGCCGATGCCGGCGGCCGATTTGATGCGGCCGTCCTCGCCGCCGCCGGCTTCGGTGACGCCGAGGTGCAGCGGGTAGTTCCAGCCCAGTTCGTCCAGCCGCGCGGCGAGCAGGCGGTACGCCGCGATCATCACCTTGACGTTCGACGCCTTCATCGAGAAGACCAGGTCGTGGTAGTCGTGCTTGCGGCAGACGCGGGCAAACTCCAGCGCGCTCTCCACCATGCCGGCCGGCGTGTCGCCGAAACGGTTGAGGATGCGGTCGGAGAGCGAGCCGTGGTTGGTGCCGATGCGCATCGCGCGGCCAAGCCGCTTGCACTCCAGCACCAGCGGCGTGAACGCCGCCTCCATGTGCGCCACTTCGGCGGCGTAGTTGGCGTCGGTGTACTCCTTGACGACGAATTTTTTCTTGTCGGCGAAATTGCCGGGGTTGATGCGGATTTTCTCGACCCACTTCACCGCTTCCATGGCCGTGTCCGGCTTGAAGTGGATATCGGCCACCACCGGCGTGGCGTAGCCGCGCGCCCGCAGCGCTTCCACAAAGTCTTTCAGCTTCTTCGCGTCGTTCACCGTCGGCGCGGTCAGCCGGATGATTTCGCAGCCGGCGTCGAGGATGGGCAGCGCCTCGGCGACGCACGCCTCGGTGTTCATCGTGTCCGAAGTCAACATGCTCTGGACGCGAATAGGGTTGTCACCGCCGACGCCCACGCCGCCCACGCGCACTTCACTCGTCTTGCGCCGGCGGTAGCTGAAGGGACTGGGGCAGTATTTCATTTCGGCTGTGGCTTTGTAACCCCATGCACGGCGTTGGTCTCGATGGCTTTGCCCGGCAGGATGCTCGGCCGGACCATGCGCCAGACGTCGTTGAGGTTGATGTAAAGCAGGAACACAATCAACACGGTCGCAAACGCCGTCCACGTGCTTTGGACGAACTTGCCATTCAACGGCTTGCGGCGGAGCCACTCCGCCAGCGCAAACAGGATGTGGCCGCCGTCAATCACCGGGATCGGCAGCAGGTTCACGATGGCGAGGTTGACGTTCACAAACACCGTCACGTCGATGCCGTTCATGAAGCTCTCCTTGATTCCCCGCGTGATGGCCTGGGCGATTCCCGGGATGCCGCTCATTTTCGAGGGCGTGATTCCCGTCTGTTTCGGATGCAGCAGCGCCTGCAATACGCGCATGGTTTTGTAAACATGCCGCTCCAGTTGTTCGATTGGCAGGGGATAAATCGTCACCTTCGGTGCGTCGGGGGCCCAACCCAGCCTCACGCCGATGCGGCCGCGGCTTTCCTTGGAGTCGAAGAACGGCGTGATGGTCGTCTCCATGTGTTTGCCGGCGCGCACAAAGTCCAGTTGCTGCGGCTGGCCGGCGCGATGGAGGAGAAGGTCGCGCAGTTGGGTGACATTGAGCACCGTTTCGCCGCCGACGCGCAGGATTTTGTCGCCGAGTTTCAAACCCACTTGTTCGGCCGGAGCTCCCGGCTCAAGCCAGTCAATGTAGGTGGCGTCGCCCAGCAAGAACTCCGGAATGCGGAACCCTTCCTCGCGATTGCGTTTTGGCTCGATCAGAAGTTGCAGCCGTTGGGTGCCGCGGCGCACGACGAAAGGAATCTTCGAGCGCGTGCTGGTGGCGACCGTCTCGTAAACGTCCGCCACGCCGGCCACTTGAAAGCCGTCCACGCTTTCGATCTTGTCGCCGATGCGCAAACCGGCGGCGTATTCGGAGGAGGTTTTGGGCACGTCGGTCACGATCAGCATCTCGGGCCGCTCGCTGGAAGGGATGCCGATCACCCAGATGGCCATCGCCAGCACCATGGCGAATGCGAAGTTCATCGCCGGGCCGGCCAGCGCGACGACGATCTTGGTCAGGGGAGTAACCGGCGGCAACGGCTCGTCGGAGTCGGCTTTGCCCTCGAGCAACTCCGCGGGGTTCATCTGCGGCAGCATCACGTAGCCGCCGAGGGGAAACCAACTGATCCGGTATTCGATGCCGTCCACCGTTTTCTTCCAGATCGCGGGGCCGAAACCGATGGAGAAACACTTCACCACCATGCCACGACGGCGCGCGAGCCAGAAATGACCGAGTTCGTGGATGAAAATCGAAGCTCCCACCAACAGGAGCATCGCGATGAAAGCGAAAATACTTCCTAGCACAGCTTGGCCGCCTCCTCCCGCGCCCAACGGTCCGCCTCGAGGATCGGCTCCAGCGTTTTTGCGCGCACGACGCGATGGCGGTTCATCACCTTTTCCACCGTCGCCCAAATCTGCGGGAACCGGATGCGTCCCTCCATGAACGCCGGCACCGCCACTTCGTTGGCGGCGTTCAGCACCGCCGGCATCGTGCCGCCGGCGCGCGCGGCCTCGCGAGCCAGCCGCAACGCGGGAAACTTCTCCGCGTCGGGCGTCTCGAACGTGAGCGGTTGCAGTGACGGAAAGGGGGTCGGCGGCAGTGAATTCTGCCGGCGCCGCGGGTGGGTGAACGCGTATTGGATCGGGTAGCGCATGTCGGGCATGCTGAGTTGCGCGAGGACCGAGCCGTCGAGAAATTCCACCATCGAGTGGACAATGCTCTGCGGATGGACCACCACGTCCAGGCGATCCATTTCCAATCCGAACAACCAGCGTGCCTCTATCATCTCCAGACACTTGTTGAACAAGCTCGCCGAGTCAATGGTGATTTTGTTGCCCATGTTCCAGGTCGGATGCCGCAGGGCGTCCGCGGCGGTGACCCGCTCCAGTTCGGCCTTGGTCTTTTTGCGGAACGGACCGCCTGACGCCGTCAGCAGCAGCCGGCGCACATCCGCCATGTCACGGCCTTCAAGGCACTGAAAAATGGCGCTGTGCTCGCTGTCCACCGGCAGCACTTTCACCCCGTGCTTCTTTGCCTCGCGCATCACGATCTCGCCGGCCATCACGAGGATTTCCTTCGACGCGATGGCGAGGTCCTTGCCGGCGCGGATGGCCGCGAGCGCCGGTTGCAGGCCGGCCGTGCCGACGATGGCCACGAGCACCATGTCCGCCTCCGGCATCGTTGCCAACTCGATCAATCCCTGCTCGCCGCTGAGGCATTTCACGCGCCCCGGCAGCCGCCGTTTCAATTCGGCGGCGGCGGTCTCGTCATACATCGCGACGGCCTTCGGCTTCATGGCGCGGACTTGTGCTTCCACTTCGTCCACGCGCGTGCGCGCCGCCAGACCGACCAGCCGCACTTCGCCGTGGAGGTCGGCGACCACTTTCAACGTGCTCTGGCCAATGGAGCCGGAGCTTCCCAGTAAGACAACGTTTTTCATCAGGTGTTCAATATCAGACGAAAGAAAGCGTATAGAGTCGGTGCTGTAAAGAGCAAGCTGTCAATCAAGTCCAGGACGCCGCCGATGCCCGGCAGCCACTGGCCGGAGTCCTTCACCTGCGCCTCGCGTTTGATGACCGACTCCGCCAGATCGCCCAGGATGGCCATCACGCCGAGCAGCGCGCCGGCGATGGCGGCGGTGAGCGGCGTCATCTTCAGATGCGTCAGCGGGTCCTGGAACAAGTAGAACGCGCCCCAGCCTGCAAGCGCCGCCACGGCGACCGCGCCGAAAACTCCCTCCCACGTCTTCTTCGGGCTGATGCGCGGAATGAGCGGGTGCCGGCCGATGAGCGACCCGACCACGTAAGCGCCCGCGTCGCTGAATTTCGTCACCAGGATCAGGTAGAACACCGCGTATTTCCCGTAAAACATCATCCGGCCGCCATCTACTTCAATGCCTGGCTGGAGGTAATGAATCTTCGTGATGAAGTTGAACAACCAGCTCACATACACCAGCCCGAACAGCGTCGCCGCCATTGTTGTTACCGGCGAACGGCCATCCTTCTCGAACATCATCCGCACGAACACCCCGAGCACCGCCACGCAGAGGACACTGGATTCGAACGCATACGACCGCGCCGATACCACGCCGTGTTTGAAGAAAAACCAACTGCCTGTCAGCAGCGCAAAGCCCGTCAGCACTCCCCACACCTTGAACACCCGCAGGTTGGCCCGCTCCAAAATGCCATAGCATTCCCACAGCGCCATCGAGCCAAACAGCGCCAGCAGCAGCCAGCTGCAAACCGGCGGCGCGGCGAAAATCGCCGCCAGCACCAGCGCCCACATGATGACCGTGCTCAGGAGTCGGTGGAAAAACATGTCAGGTTGGCTCGACGCCGCCGAACCGGCGTTGGCGTTTTTGGTAATCCTCCAGCGCCTTCAGAAACTCCGGCTTCCGAAAATCCGGCCAGAGCGTTGGCGTGATCCAAATCTCGGTGTACGAAGTTTGCCACAGCAGGAAATTGCTCAGCCGCATCTCGCCGCTGGTGCGAATCAACAAGTCCGGATCGGGAAACGGCGACGTGTAAAGCGACGCGGCGATCGTTTTCTCGTCAATCTGCTCCGGCTGCAACCGCCCCGCCTGCACCTCCGTTGCGATTTTCCGCACGCCGTCCACCATCTCCGTGCGCCCGCCGTAGCTCAGCGCGAGGATCAGCGTCAGGCCGGTGTTCTTTGCCGTCTGCCGCTGCGTCTCGGCGAGCTGCTTTTGCGAATGATCGGGCAGATCGTTCAGCCGTCCGATGGCTTCCAAGCGGACGTTGTTCTTGTTCAACGTGCCGATCTCGTCTTTGAGGAACTTCGTCAGCAGCCGCATCAGCGCGGAGGTTTCCTCGCGCGGCCGGCGCCAGTTCTCGATGGAGAAGGCGTAGAGCGTCAGATATTCCACGCCGACCTCGCCCGCCGTCGTCACGATCTCCCGCGCGCTGTCCGAGCCGGCGCGATGGCCTTCGATGCGCGACAGCCCGCGCTCCCGCGCCCAACGGCCGTTGCCGTCCATGATGATTGCCACGTGGCGTGGCACTTGGGCGTTGGCGGTCATGGTGGTCTCGGGCGTTCTTTACGCGGTGGTCAGCGTCTGCTCGCGGCGCGGTCCAACTGACGCAATCGCCAGCCGCGCGCCGGTCAGTTCAGCGATTTTCTCAACATAGGCGCGCGCCTTCTTCGGCAGCCCGCTGTAAGTCTTCACCTCGTGCAACGGCTGCTTCCAGCCGTCCATCTCGATGTAGACCGGCTTGCACTTTGCCAGCACGGCAAGGTCGTTCGGCATCGTTTCGTAAGTCTTGCCGCCGGCACGATACGCCACGCAAATCTTGATTCGTTCCAGCGTGTCCAAGCCGTCGAGATTCGTCACCGCCAGATCGTCAATGCCATTCACCATCGCCGCGTGCCGCGTCGCCACCGCGTCGAACCAGCCGACGCGCCGCGGGCGGCCCGTGGTTGCGCCGAACTCCCTGCCCAGCCCGTGCAGCAGGTCGCCGATCATTGCGTTCTCCGTCGGCAACGGTCCTTCGCCGACGCGCGTTGTGTAAGCCTTCATCACGCCGATCACTGAGTCCATCTTGTGCGGCGGCACGCCGGAACCGGTGCAGGCGCCGCCCGCCGTCGTGTTGGATGACGTCACATACGGATACGTGCCGTGATCCAGGTCGAGGAATGTTCCCTGCGCGCCCTCGAACAGAATGTTTTTCCCAGCCTTCAACGCGTCATGCAGATACACCACCGTGTTCGTCACGAATGGCCGCAGCCGTTTCGCCGCCGCCAGATACGCCTTGCGGATTTCCGCGAGCGACAGCGGCTTGGCGCCGAGCGCGCGGAGAATGGCGTTGTTCTCTTTGACCTTGCGGGCCAGCTTCTCGCTGAACTCCGCCGGCTTGGCCATGTCAATCATCCGCAACCCCGTGCGGGCTGCCTTGTCGCCGTAGGCCGGGCCAATACCGCGCTTGGTGGTGCCGATTTTCTGCTTGCCCTTGAGCACCTCGCGCTGCGCGTCTAGCTCGCGGTGATAGGGGAGAACCATGTGCGCCGTTTCCGACAACAGGAACCGGTCCTTGCCGACCTTGATGCCGCGTTTCTCCAAGGCGTCCATCTCTGCCACGAGCCCGACCGGGTCCACGACCACGCCGTTGCCGATCACGCAGATCTTGCCGGGGTGGAGGATGCCCGAGGGGATCAGGTGGAGCACAAACTTTTGATCGCCGACCTCCACGGTGTGTCCGGCGTTGTTGCCGCCGGCGTAACGGACCACGATGTCGTTGCGGTCCGTCAACACGTCAATGATTTTGCCTTTGCCTTCGTCGCCCCACTGGGCGCCAACCAGAATTGTTGTTGCCATGATGTTTGGTTCTCGTTTCGCGTTCGTTCCCACGCCGGGCAAAAGAAAAGCCCCGACCTCACGGAACGGGGCAAACGCCTCTCTCAATTGCCCGCAGACATTAACCAGAGCCGGGAAACAGTGTCAACGGCGAAGCGGGCCATCAGACCGCAGCGAGATTCCTGCGCAAGCGGTAATCGGCAAGTGTAAAGCGGTGATGCTTTCGCCATTGCGGTCAGGGCTTGGCAATGGCAGCATGAGCCGCGCCTTGAAGTGTGAGTCATGAAAGCCACGCTTGTAGTTATCAACCGGATGCAAGCCGATGGTGTCATCGGCCAATACGCGATTGGCGGCGCGGTAGGCGCAACCTTCTATCTTGAGCCGGCGGCGACGCTGGACATCGATGTGTTTGTTTCATTCCAAAAGACCGGTTTGCTGATCACCCTGACCCCGATTTACGATTATCTCGCCGCGCGCGGTTTCAAGGTCGAGAAGGAACACATCATCATCGAAGGCTGGCCGGTGCAGTTCCTGCCACCCAGCAACGCGCTGGTGGAAGAGTCGCTGGCGCTGGCGGTCGAAACAGATTTGGAGGGTGTGCGAACTCGCGTGATGACCGCGGAGCATTTGACGGCCATCGCGCTGCAAACCGGACGCGCCAAGGATCATAACCGGATTCTGCAATTCATCGAAAGCGGGATGCTCAACCCGGACAAACTCGACTCTATCCTCGCGCGGCACGGCTTGCTTGCCAAATGGGAGCAGTTCGGCGATAGGTTTCTCAAGGGCAATTCATGAGCAACTGGATGCGCCAGATTCTGGAAGGCAAACGGGAGATGCGCCGTCATCTCGCGGCGCTGCCTTTTGCCGACAAGGTGAAGTTGTTGGAGCAACTGCGCGACCGCAGCCGGGCGATTGCGGCGAGTCCGCTCAGGCGGCAAGTGACCCGGCGGGGTTAGTCATCGGCAACCAACGACGGTTGCTCGCCAGCTAAAACACCGGCACGAAATCGCCGCGCTGGTCGAACGCCAGCGGCGCAGGCTCGGTCTCCTTCCGCAGGTCGGAGCGGCGATCCAAGTCCGCGAGGTAGGCTTCCGACGCCAGCACCGTCTCGCAGCTCAGGGTGTTCTTGATCCAGAGCGCCTTCACCTTGCGCGTGTCGGGCAGGCCGCTCGTGGCCAGCGCCACTTCCAGCGCCTCGCGGTCGGTCGGGAAATACATCGGCATCCGCGCGTTCACGGGCGTCAACGCCGTGATTGTGTTCACCCACGTCGCCTTCGTGTCCACGGCCTTGTAGAGCCGCTCGTGGATGAAGTCGGCCATCCCGATGCCGGCGGCGTTGCCGTAACTGTCGGGATGCAGCGAGCGCACATAGAGGCGGCGCGCGGCGTTCGGGCCGGGCCGCAGGAAACTGCCGTCTATCTCGCGCCGGATGACGTTGGTGTCCATGCCGGTGCCGCTGAAGTTCTTGCCCATCTCGTCCACGATAAGCAGGTCCACCTCGTCGAACGGCAGCTTCGGCAACAGCGAGCGAGCCATCTTCAGCAACTCGACTTCCTCTTTTTCCATCGTCGCCGTCGGCACCGCCACGATGCGCGCGGTCTTGTGGAACTGGTTCTCGATGATGCCCACGCCGAACGCGATCTTGCTGAGCTGGAGCACCTCGCGCGCGACGGCCACCAACGCCTTCGCGTGGCTCATCCGCGCGCTGGCTTGGTGGAACTGGTGCGCGCCCTTCTGCTTGCCGAGGCCGATCGTGGCCATCTTCATCAGCCCGCTCTCAATCGGCCCGTGGAAATCGGTGTGCGGCTTGATGCGGTTCACCAGCACGATGGCGTCGGCGCCGCGGGCGTTCTTGTCCTGATACACGATGAACCCCAGCTCCGGGTCGCGGCCGAGTTCGACGACCTCCATGCTGCTCTTGAGAGGCACGCCCATCGCCGCCTCGGTGATGCCGTAGTGCGCGAGCACGTCGAGTTGGCCGGCGTCCGTCGCGCCGCCGTGGCTGCCCATCGCGGGCACGATGAACACCTTCGCGCCGAGCTTCTTCAACTCGTCGCAAACCGTGCGGACGATGACATCGTAGTGGGTGATGCCGCGGCTGCCCGCGCCCACCGCCACCGTCATGCCGGGCTTGATGCTCTTGCTCGCCGGCAACGCCGCCATCGCCTCGCGCGTGGCCGCCGCCGCGTCGCCGATGCCCGGCGCGTCAAAAACCTGCTTCAATCTGAAAAACCGTGGAAAGCTTTCGTTCATGTTCCTGACAAATTACCGCGCCCGCTCCCCGCGGACAAGCACGGAGTCGGTAGTTTGAAGCGCCCCGTTGCCTGCGCTTTCTGATTGGCAGGAACGGCGCGCCGGGTCGTCGGGATCGAAATCAATCAGCCGCCGCGCAAACGCCGCATCCGCGTCGTAGTCCTCCATGGTCATGCCTCATTGCATATGGGTCGGCAATGAATCCGTCGAGAAATCAGGAACCGACCCCGACGTTTCACTCTGTCCTGCCGGATGCTTTGGTCAGTTCCACAAGAAACTCTGCATCCACCTTGCCGCCGAGTTCTCGGCACTTTTTCACATCGGCCCATGCGCGGTCGTAGTCGCGTTTCTTGCAATAGGCCCAGCCACGGTTGTTTAAGGCGTCGGAATTTTTTTCATCCAGTTCGATGGCGCGGCTCCAATCCTGAATGGCGCGCTCGTAGTCACCTTTCCCCATATAAGAGTGGCCGCGGTTGACGTAGGCGGAGGCGTATTTCGGTTCGAGTTCGATGGCACGGTCGAAGTCGGCGATAGCGCCGTCTTGATCGCTTTTTAGCCTTTTGACAATGCCGCGAAAGCAGTAGGCGACGGCGTATTTCGGTTCGAGTTCGATGGCGCGGTCGAAGTCGGCGATTGCCCCGTTCAGATCGCCAATGTTGGTTTTTGCGTCGGCGCGGTTGTAGCAAGCGATGGCGAATTTCGGGTCGAGCTCAATGGCACGGTTGTAATCGGCGATCGCTCCGTCGCAGTCGCCTTTGCTCTTTTTGGCTTTGCCGCGATTGTTGTAGGCGAAGGCGTATTTCGGGTCGAGCTCGATGGCACGGTTGCAGTCGGCTATCGCTCCGTCGTAGTCGCGCTTGTTACTTTTGGCGTAGCCGCGGTTGTTGTAGGCGGAGGCGAATTTCGGGTCGAGCTCGATGGCACGGTCGAAGTCGGCGATAGCGCCGTCGTAGTCGCGCTTGTTACTCTTGGCGCTGCCGCGGTTGCTGTAAGCGAAGGCGTATTTCGGGTCGAGCTCGATGGCACGGTTGTAGTCGGCTATCGCTCCGTCGTAGTCGCGCTTGTTACTTTTGGCGTTGCCGCGGTTGTTGTAGGCGGAGGCGTATTTTGGGTTGAGTTCGATGGCGCGGTTGTAATCGGCGATTGCGCCGTCGTAGTCACCCTTGTCCAGTTTTTGATTGCCGCTTTCATGTAAGCTAGCGGCGTTTGAAGTTGGTGACATTGGACGATTCTCAGTGAAAGGTTCGACCGGTCGGAGCCTCATGCTCGGAGAAGACAGCATCTCGGAGGAAAGCTTTTGAATTCTCCAACCATCATCAAATAGTGTAAACGTAGCTTTTCGTTCTATTGGCTCGGTTGAAACGTTGCCCCCAAAGGGAGTCCCGTTAGCCTTCTTAAGTGTGTAGTAGACTTCCGCTACCTTGAACTGTTCATTCATTTGAATGCCTGTTACTTCACCAAAGACAATCTCATTGATTTTAACCTGGTATCCAGCCTTCACTTGGAATCCAGCGGCTGTCTCCGCTACGAGGTATTTTTTTCCTGCATCAGTAAGCGACACCGTCGCGATCAGGAAGTGGCCCTGCCCTTGATTCTCCTGAATCTCGCCGACACTAATAAGGCCTTTTGCCTGCAATTCATCCAGCCTGTCTTTTACATCCGAATATTCGTGAGCATTGCCAGCAAATACGGCAGGCATCATTGATGGGTCACTCCAAAACTTTTTCACGAAGCTCTTATCAATTTGCGTTGTCTCAAAAGCTGGCAGATTCAAACTGCGAGAAATCTTTTCTGCGGCCTCTCCTCTTGTCAGATTTTTATTGCCGCAGGAAACGAGTAAAATCGCAGTGCATGACATGACCACAACTGTCGCGATGGATTGGAGAGACTTTTGGGTATTGTGGAGTGGCGTTTTCATGTCGTTGGTCTTTCGTGGCGGCATTAGCATATCACCGTATTCCGGCATGATGTCAGCATTAATCAGTTTCACCTTGATGGTTGGCTTCATTAGACGAAGCTTTGTCCTGAATAATCAAAAACTCTTTCGCAGGGTGGCTAGATCATCTCCTCATCGCCTGAATCAATTCATTGAGTTTGTTGGCCACGGCCATGAGGTCGGCGGCGGAGGGCGGGTCGGTGAAGGTGCCGGTGTCGAGCAGTTGCACGGCGTTGGTGTTGGCGCTGG